>Ga0209811_10000096_pt1 | contig 39383 bp, 32 predicted proteins | sample Coa_R1_6_FD_187161 | JGI IMG/M metagenome (GOLD analysis project Ga0209811, IMG submission 187161) | Surface soil microbial communities from Centralia Pennsylvania, which are recovering from an underground coalmine fire. - Coalmine... | ecosystem: Environmental > Terrestrial > Soil >... | reverse complement strand
GAGATCGAAAGTGGTTGAGCGGCGTACCCCTCGATGGGCGTAAGCGGCACGAGCCCAGATAAAATTAACGCAAAACCAATGGGTTGCGGTGGAAACGCAGTGGCTGCAGGGGAAAATGCGTGAGCACGCTCCTATCAAGGCTGGGAACCATTCTTCCCTTCACTCTGGGCCTGATTCCCGCCACCTGGGCCGCGTCACCCTCGGACCTGCTGCCGGTTGCGCTCATGACTTCAGGTAAGCCGACAGACGGACCCGTCGCCAACTTGGCTTTCGCGCCGGGACCGGACGGAACAAGTGCGCCAGACTTTGTCGGTGCCCTCACGGTCGCGCAGACGCCGATGCAGACCAAGCCCGCAATCGCGCGCCCCATGCAGGCTGGCCGCGACGCCCGCCTCTTTCCTGCCGTGACCCTCGAGTTCTTCACGATGGACGGGCTGTTGGTGCCCGTGCAGCGCGGTGAGATGGTGCGCGAATCCGCGTCCGCTACGGTGCCGAGCTTCTGGCAGGTCGTCCCTCAGATCGGTCGCGTGTGGAAAGAAGGCGCCGACGGCAAATGGTCGCGCGCCGCTTTCCCGCTCACGCTGGTCAACGACATCGACAACCATTCTGTCGAGGGGTTGGCGAGCTTCCTCTATGACGGCAGGAAGATCACACACTTGAGGTTCCAGTTCATTCAGCAAAACGCGCCTTACCTACTGCATCAGCATTTCGTCACCTGGGGTTCCGCGGCCACGGAGTCGGCAGTGTATGCGCCACGCGATCTCGCCGCTAAACGTGCCGAGGCCAGCGCTGAACTCGCGCAGCGACTGCCGGCCAAACCCTGGAGCGAGCTCGCCAATTCCCTGCCGCCTGGCACGCTGACTGGCTTCGGCGGTCCACTGGACCCGAGGTGGATGATCGGGGCGGCGTTGGTCCGCGACGGCGTGTTGTATTACCAACATGCCCCGACGCCGTACGGGGACTACCCGTATCCGCTTGAAATGCGATTCGGTGTCCGTTCGATCACCAAGAGTATTGTCAATCCACTTGCGCTATTGCGGTTGGCGCAGACCTATGGTCCGTGGGTGTTGACACTCAAGGTCGGCGACTACGTCACGGGGCTTGACCCCAAATGGAAGCGCGTCCGGTTCCTGGACGCGATGAACATGGCGAGTGGCTTCGGCGGGGTCGGATCACTCAAGACCAACCCGAATGACGGTTTCGACGGTAATGCCGAAGGTAACTACGATGCCTGGTTTACAGCGCCGTCTCATGCGGAGAAGGTCAGGGCGATCAACGCCAACCTGCGCCCGTACCCATGGGAACCGGGCACTGTCTATCGCTATCGCGACCAAGATCTCTATCTGCTCGGCGTCGCCATCGACAATTTTCTGAAATCGGTCCGCGGCCCGCAGGCGGACCGATGGGAAATGGTGCGGGCTGAAGTACTTCTGCCCATAGGCGTCCACCACGCTCCGCTCGTACGCACCCGCGAGCCTGATGGCCAAGCTGGCTTCGCGTGGAGCAGTTCAGGCTATTACCCGACGCTCGATGAGCTCGCGAAAATTGCGATGCTGTTTCGGGACGTTGGCGCCCATGGCGGACAACAGCTGCTTCACCGGCAGCTCACCGCCGACTTGCTGGCCGGCACGGACGCGATGCGCACCAAGACCGATATGTCGGTCGACCGTCGGCCGCCGCCCGATGATGCGAGCACCGATGAAGAGCTCTATAAGATGGGATTCCACTTTGTTCCCTACGTGGGCAGTCGTTCTGGCAAGAGAGTCTTCCTCCCGGAAATGACTGGCTTCGGCGAGAACCAGGTCATCCTGTTCCCGACCGGCCTAATCTCGATTCGCATGGGCAAGGGCGCGGAACTCCCAAAAGGGGAGAAGGTGAACAATGGAGGTGCAGGGACCACCGAACAGGTCGTTGATCGACTTTCGCCCTTCTGATCTTGGCTCCTAGTGCGCGTGTGCGAACACCTCGTGAATTGCGTCGACAACGAAGTTCGGCTGGTCGAATGGTATGTATTCTGAGCTCTTGTCCGTGAATAACTGCTTGGCATTGGAGGACAGCGCGAGCCACCCGGCCTGCTCGCGGGCGACCTCTTGCTCGTATTTCTGCTGTTCGGCGTTCAGCGGGTGTGCCTGATCGAGTGCGTGGATACCATGATTCCCGGTCGAGAGCACCCGTATGGGAAGCGAGCCCAGCGGGCGGCTGTGCTTCTCTAGGTAGGTCTCATCCTGCGGCATCTGCTCCATCTCGGAAATGTACGCGTCGTACATGGCGAGCTTGGTCTGGGCGAGTTCCAACAGCTTGGCATTGAGTTCCGGTGACCACATTGCCTCCGGGAGGCCCCGAAAGAACTGTTGCGCGCAGGTTCTGGCGGGCCGGCCAGGCAACGCCGGAAGGGGCTTGCCGGCAGCGATCGCGTCGCGGCATTCGCGCAGTGAAGCGATCAATCTGGCTTGCCCGCGCCGCTCTTCGGGGCTGCTGGTGACGTCGGCTTCGACGAGCACCAGGCCTGCAACCTCTCCCGGATGGCGCGCGGCAAAGGTGCGTACGTTATCGCCGCCGAAGGCGTGCCCGACCAGAATATAAGGCCCCTCGATACCGCCGTTGTGCAACGCGCTGCGCAGCTCATCCGCGATGCGGACACTGGTGCGCGGCAGGGGGCCCGGATCACTGAAGCCCGCGCCGGCGCGATCGTAGCTGCACGCGCGCGTCCACTTCGCGACCTCCGGCTGCACGATCGTCCACACAGGCGCCCAGTCCTCCCACCCAGAGTCGAATACAACTGCGGGCGAGCCGCTGCCCATGCAATACAGATTCAGCCGGGTCCCGTCCGCCGGAACCAGCGTGCCGGGCCGCGTGTAGATCTCGTCCCCTGGGGCGGCGCCTGTCGTGCCGTTGATCCCGAGCAGCAGGCAACTCCAAACAAAAAACGTCTTCATGGCAAGCTCACCAGTAAGTACGCAAGTTCCGACCCCGAGCCTTCACTTCCCCGTGCCGCCGGCCGTGCAGAGCGGGGCGGCGCTGCCGCACGTCGTACCCGTGCTTCCTGCTTCCCGCCGTCGCGGGTCGCGTCTTCAGTGCGCGGAGAGGTCATCGCGGATTACCCGACCGCCTTTCATTACGAACCGAACCTGCTCGAGCGCGCCGATATCAGCGATCGGGTCTTCGGCGACAGCGATGAGATCGGCAAACTTCCCGGGCTCGACGGCGCCTACCCGGTCCTGCCAGCCGAGCATCTCGGCAGCGTTGCTCGTGACCGCACGAAGGATGTCGAGCGCGGGCATGCCGGCCTCGCGCAGATGACTGAACATCAGAGCGCTGGCCTCGCCGCGCGTCTTGCCCGGGTAGGCCCAGCACATGTCGGATCCGGCCGCAAATTTCACGCCGGACTTCAGTATCCGCTGCATGAAGGACATCGAACGTTGTCGCGTACGGTCGTCGGCCGCGATCTCCCTGGATTTCATCGCGGGCGACATCACGATGCTGGCCTCGAGAATCCGGGTGAAGCTCCCACCCCAGAACGTCGGGGTAATGTCGAGAAAGATCCCCCGGTCGTGCATGCTCTTGAGCTGCGCGTCGGTCACGTCGTTGCCATGCTCGATGGAGTCGGCGCCGGCATCGATCGCCATCTGAATGCTTGCGGTGGACGCGGCGTGCACCGCCACCTTCAGGTGCTGGCGGTGGGCCTCGTCGACGACCGCCGAGGCCTCCGCCGGTGTGAGGTCGTCCTCGATCGCGATCTTGATGAGATCGACAGCGTAGAAGACGTTGGCCCGCACCACCTGACGCGCCTGCTCCGGGCGATCTATAGTCAGAAACTCCTGCTGCACGATAGGCTCCGCGAGGGCGGCATTGAGGCTTTGGATGTACGCGCCGGGTGCGATCAGCTTGCGCCCGGTGGCCAGCATCCGCGGTCCCGGGACCCGACCGGCATTGATGGCGTCGCGCAGCGCGACATCGCCATCGATGCCGGAATGACCGAGATTGCGCACCGTGGTGAAGCCACTCTCCAGGTCTTCGCGCGCCAGCTGTGCGCCGAGCAGCACGCGCGCACCCGGCGACATGGTGATCGCCAGCAGCAGCCCGGGAAGAAACATGCCGTTGCTGCGGCGGCTGATCTCGGATTCCGGGGGCACCACGACGTCGAGGAGCAGGTGGCTGTGACTGTCGATCAGACCCGGCAACAGCGTGGCGCCGCCGAGGTCGATCGTCCTGACGGCGGCGGGGGCATGCGCCTGCAGTTGCGACGGCGAACCCACTTCACTGATCCTGTCGTTTTCAACCAGTACCGCCGCGGGCGTCAGCACCTTGCCCGTGCGCGGATCGAGGAGGCGGGCCGCCTTCACCAGCGTTACGACCGGCGCAGACTGCGCCGCGGCCTGGGCGGTCGCCAGCAGCGCTAAGAGCAGTGTCACGAGCAGCGGCCTGCGCATACAACTCAACGCTCCATTTCACGCCCGGCACGGGGACCACCAGGTGCCAGCGCCTCGAGTCCGGCTTCAGTTGCCGTACTACGTACTATGTAGTAGCATTTATTTGGAGCGTAGTAAATATGAGCCGCATGCGTCTTTCGAAGGCCGAGACCCGGATCCTGCAGCAGTACTGGAAGCTGGGAACGTGTTCGGTACGGGAGATCCTCGACAGCCTGCCGGAAGACGAACGCGTGGCCTACACCACGGTGCAGACGCTGGTATATCGGCTGGAGCACAAGGGCGCGTTACGCCGGGTCAAGAAGATCGGGAACGCCCAGCTGTTCGAGCCGGCGATCGACCAGAGCGAGTTTCGCAGCGGCCTGGTGCGTGATTTGCTGGATCTCTTCGGTGGTTCGCCGCGCCTCCTGGTGTCTAACCTCCTCGAGACGGGTACCATCACGCTCAAGGACCTGAAAGCTCTTCAAGGCGCACTGCCCGCGAAGGCCGGGCGGAACCGCGGGGGGAAAGGCCATGCATGAGCACGTCGCACCCGCGGTGTACTTCCTGGAGGTTCATCTCCTGTATGCCTCGATCGTCTGTCTCGCAGCCTGGCTTCTGACATCACTCTGGAAGGGGGACGCCACCTGGAAGTATTGGATCTGGGTGGCGACATCGCTCAATTTCATCGTGCCGCTCGGCGGGTTCTTCAATCGCTTCGGGGCGTCACCCGTCCCTTGGGCGACGCAGCTGGGCGGCCTCGACGATGTTGGTATTGGTATCTCTCGAAACCTGACCGTCGGCGCCGTGCTCTTGGGGGTGTGGCTGTCTGGCACGGTTTTCATGCTCGCGCGGCTTCTCCTGCGCCTGCGGCGTAATCGTCGCGATGCGGGTCTTGCAGTCGTCCAGAGCTCTGCGCAGCTCGGGGAGAGGTTCCTCGCGCATGGCGTACCCGTCAGGTTATCCGCCAGCGGCGAGGCACCTTCCGTCGACGGAGTGCTGCGCCCGCATATCTCGCTGCCGCAGGGAGTGGACCGGCTGCTGAGCGAGGCGGAGCTCGACGCGGTACTGATTCACGAGGTCACCCACGCGAGGCGGCGCGACAACCTGATCGGCCTCCTGCACGAACTTGCCCTGTGCGGGCTGTGGTTTCACCCGCTCGTCTGGCTGACCGGCTTTCGCCTTGCGGTGTTCAGGGAGCTTTCCTGTGATGACTCCGTAATCGCTAGCTCGCGTGGCGCCGATCTGGTCTGCGCGCTGGCAAAGCTGGCCGTTCCAGAAGGCTCGCACTTGCTGCGGGCGGGCGCGGCTTCGTTGCTGAGTTACCGGGTTGCGCGGCTGACGACCTGTGAGCCCCAGGGGACCAACCGCGCGGCTGACTGGCTGCTGCTGGCAGTGTTCGCCGGCATTTTCCTGGCGTGCGTCCTCGGAACAATCGCGCATAACCCGAGTTGCTTCAAAGTCAGGATTTTAGCGGTCTGATGGCTATGCCGGCCGTGCGCGCTGTTCCTCAAGCGATTCCCAGCGCGCGAATTTCTTCAGAAGCTGCTCTTCCAGCTCCGCCAGACGCTTGCGGTCGCCGCGCAGCCGCTCGCCTCCCAGGCGGTGATAGTCCGGTGCGCTCATGCGTGCGGTGAGCTCAGTTTGCTCGTGCTCGAGTGAATCGATCTCCCCCGGCAGCGCCGCCAGCTCGCGCTCCTCCTTATAGCTCAGGCGGGCGCGGGTCTTTGCGGGAGTTGCACCGATAGAGCGGTCGCGCGCGGCGGCGTGCCGCACCGGACTCTGACCAGCCTCATTTTCGCGCCCTATCGGCACCGGGGGCCGCTGCTGCAGGTAGTCGCTGTAACCCCCGGCGTACTCGCGCCATACCCCATTGCCTTCGGCGGCCAACGTTTGGGTAACGACATTGTCGAGGAAGCGCCGGTCGTGACTCACCAGCAGCAGCGTCCCCTTGTAGTCCTGCAGCCGTGCCTCGAGTAGCTCCAGGGATTCGATGTCGAGATCGTTGGTCGGCTCGTCCAGTATGACGAGGTTTGCAGGTTGCGCGAACAGGCGCGCGAGCAGGAGACGGTTGCGCTCGCCGCCGGAGAGCATGCTGATCGGCGACGTCGCGCGCTGCGCGGGGAACAGGAACTCTCCGAGATAGCTCACGATGTGCTTGCGCTCACTGCCGATCTGCACCCAGTCCGAACCGGGACTGATGGCCGCGGCCAGGGTCGCGGTTGGGTCGAGCTGGGCTCGCAGCTGATCGAAGTACGCGATGCTCAGGCGCGTTCCGAGGCGTACCGTGCCGGAGTCTGGCGCGAGTTCCCCGAGAATCAGACGGATCAGGGTCGACTTTCCCGCGCCGTTCGGGCCGATGAGGCCGATGCGATCGCCACGCATGATCCGCATCGAGAGTTGCTCGATAAGTGGTGTGGCCGCGAAGCGCTTGCTCACGCTGTCGAACTCGGCCACGAGTTCGCCGGAGCGCTCCCCGGCATCGAGCGTCAGGCGAATCTTTCCGAGCCGGTCGCGGCGCATGGCGCGCTCGGTACGCAATTGCTCGAGACGGCGCACGCGCCCTTCGTTGCGCGTGCGGCGCGCCTCGACTCCCTTGCGGATCCAGGCCTCCTCCTGCTGCCAGAACTTCTCGAACCGGCGTCGCGCGGTGTCCTCTGCCGCGAGCTCCTCGTCCTTGCGCTGCTCGTAGGCCGTAAAGCTGCCGGGGTAGGAGCGCAGTACGCCGCGGTCCAGTTCGATGATGCGGGTGGTGACCCGATCGAGGAAGGCGCGATCGTGGGTGATGACGATGGCAGCAGGCACCTTGAGCAGCAGCTCCTCCAGTCGTTCGATCGCTTCGATATCGAGATGATTGGTGGGCTCATCGAGCAGCAGCAGATCGGGCTGTAGCGCGAGCGCCAGGGCGAGTGCAGCACGCTTGCGCTCTCCACCTGAGCAACTCCCCGGTGATAAGTCGCCGGTAAGACCGAAGCGGTGCAGGAATTCCTCGAGGCGCCAGTGCTCGCGCTCATCGGCCGGCACTCCATCGCTCCAGGCCGCGCAGGCCCTGGCTCGCAGCAGCAGACTGTCCTGCAGAGTGTCGGCCGCGGGCAGCTGCGGTTCCTGTTCGACGAGCCCGAGGCGCAAGCCCTCGCGTCGCTGCAGCTCGCCGTCATCGAGCGGGATCTTGCCCGCGAGCACCCCGAGCAGTGTCGACTTACCGGTGCCGTTGCGCCCGATCAGCCCGAGGCGCTCCCCGGCCCGTACGGTGAGTTGCGCCTCATCAAGGAGCGGCCGCTCGCCGAAGGCGATCTGCGCATTGAGAAGTGTGATCAGGGACATAGGCGCATTGTCCCGATCCGACGTGCGATGGCAAAGTCTACGAAGCTCGCGCGCCCCGGAACAAGGCGCCGAGCGGCCGCTGGCCGGGAGTCTGAGTCTTGAGGAGCGCTTCCGGGCGGCACGGAAGCCGCGTCAGCTGTGCCTCGAAGGTGCGATCGCCCCTCCGCGAAACCCCGGTGGCGGTAACATAGCGTCCTCGCCACCCCTCACCATTGCCGGAGAAGCGCCGTGCCTTTCACACTATCAGTTCGTGCCGCGTTACTGCTGATGCTGGCTGCCGTTGCCGTCAGCGCGGTGGCGGCGGATGCGGACCCGCTCGCCGCGGCCATTGCCAGTCCCTCGCGCACTCCGAAATTCACGGCGCGCGATCCGTATCGCCATCCGCTCGAAACGCTGCGATTCTTTGGCGTCCGCCCGAACCAGACGGTAGTCGAAATCTGGCCCGGCCGCGGCTGGTATATGGAAATCCTGGCACCGTACCTGCGCGAGCAGGGCAAGTACTACGCCGCCATCGAGGCTCCCGATATACCGGGCGCAACGAAGGAGGCCAAGGACAATGCCGCCGCGCTGCGTAAGCGGATCGCAGACGATCCGACGCACCTCGGCAAGGTCGTCCTCACTGAATTGCACCCCCCGCAGCTTACCGAGATCTGCCCGCCGGGAACCGCCGACGTGGTGCTGACATTCCGTAACGTGCATAACTGGCTGGAAACGGGCGATCAGCAGGCGCAGTTCAACGCCTTCTTCAAGGCCTTGAAGCCCGGTGGCGTGCTCGGTGTGGTCGAGCACCGCGCGAAGCCGGGCACCGGTCTCGAGGAGATGCGTAAGTCCGGCTACATGGACGAGGACTACGTCAAGAAACTGGCGGCGACTGCGGGCTTCCGCTTCGATGCGGAATCGCCGATCAACAACAACCCCAAGGACACCAAGGACTATCCGGAGGGTGTGTGGACCCTGCCGCCGACGCTCGCGCTCCATGACAAGGATCGCGACAAGTATGTGGCAATCGGTGAGTCGGATCGGATGACCCTGAGATTCGTAAAACCCGGCAGGTAAGCCGAGCTTGCGTGTGCGGCGGGGGCCGGATCGCCTGCCGCACCCGGGCTTTGTCAGGGAGACGATCGCGCCGTGGGGGCCTCGGCCGCTGGTCGCGCCGGGGATTGCTCGGGTGGTTCGGCGCCGGACACGGGAGCCGGCTCCAGGCCCGTGGAAGTGACAAGCTCCCGCGTGTTGATGAATGGACCTTTCTGGCTCTGCGGCACGGGAGCCCGGCGCACCTTGCGCCACAGGTCGAAGAGTGTGAGGGCTCCGGTGAGGGTGCCGAGGATGCCAAAGTAGGCGCGCGTGCCGAATGCACCCATGAGTCCGCCGGTGATCACCGGGCCGAAGGCCGCTGCCATGCCATTGATGAGCAGCAACGCGCTGCTGGCGGCGACCATCTGCGAGGGGTCGAGCTTGTCGTTGACGTGCGAGACCGAGAGCGAATAGAGCGTCAGCGCCGCGCCCGAGAACAGCGCCGCCATCATCAGGAAGACGATCCGCGGCAGCGGGCCTAACACCTCGATTGCAGCCGCGACGATGGTGGCGAGCAGGCACATGCTCGCGATCACCGTGCGCCGGTCCATGCGGTCGGATAGCCGTCCTACCGGATACTGGGTAAGCACCGCCGCCAGGATGCTGACAGCCATGAACACGGCGACGCCGCGGGTGTCGAAACCCGACAGCCGCGCATAGACAGGTCCCATTGAGAAAATGATGGAGGAGATCATGCCCGAGAAGGCCACTGCCACCACCCCGAGCGGGGAGTTGCGGTAGAGATCGCGAAAACGCACCCGCTGAGGCACGGCAGGCCCGCCGACCTCCTGCGCCGAGGCGACGATCGGCACCATCGCGGCCGAGATCAGCGCCGAGACCAGCATGAACGGCTCGGTGGACTGCGGACTCGCGAGCACCAGCAGGAATTGTGCCCCGCTTAGCCCCACATACAGCACGAGCATGTAGATGGCGAGCAGCTGACCACGGTTGGTACTCGAGGCGCGGTGATTGAGCCAGCTCTCCGCCACGACGTAGATGCCCGCGAAGCAGACACCCGAGAGCAGACGCATCAACGCCCACGGACCCGGATGCACCCAGGACGCATGTACCAGCGTTGCCACCGAGGCAAGAGCGGCGAGGGTGGCAAAGACCCGTACCGGTCCCACGCGCCGCAGCAGCTGCGGCGCGAGTCGCGTGCCGAGGAGGTAACCCACGTAGTAGCACGACATGATCGTGCCGATGACGGCCGTGGGGAACCCCTCGCTCGTCGCGCGCACGCCGAGCAGCGTGCTCTGCAGTCCCGCGCCCAGCATGAGGATCCCCATGCCGAGCAGCAGCGGCCAAGTTGCAACAATCGGGTTCACGGGTCGGCGGATCTGGCGGTGTTTGCGGGCGGGCGACCGACATCATATACGCTGCCGCGCGCAACATCCCCTGGAGGCGGCACGTCGGCTGCTGCTGGACGCAGACGCCTTCTGGCACGGATTCGATCCCGCAGCCCCTGGGTCCTCGAGACCGCACGACTCCTCGCTGCCACGCAGCCGGCCCGGTAAGACCGGGCATCAAGCCCGCAGCTATTTTCCGCCTGAGTCTAGGGCACCGGTGCAATTCGCGCCGGGGCCGCGCATGCAAGCGTACGTTTTACAAGCGCGCCGATCGTGAGTCCCTGAACAAGAATCGAGAACAGAACGATGACGTATGTCAGGCCCACCACCGCGTCACGTTCGGGACCGTGCGGCAAGGACAACGCCAATGCAACGGAGATTCCCCCGCGCAGGCCTCCCCAGGTAAGAATCCTCGAAGCGCCCGCGGGTAGCCCAAACGAGTCTCTGAACAGCGCAATGGGGAACGACACGGTAATCAGCCGCGCGCCCAGCGTGAGGAATAGGATCGCTATCGCCGGAACAATCATGGCTGACGGGAACTTGATCAGGATGATTTCAAATCCCATGAGCACGAAAAGAATCGCATTGAGAATGGCGTCAATGAGTTCCCAAAAGACGTCGAGGCGCTGCCGCGTATCCTCGGACATTGCCCGAGCGCGCCCCTGATTTCCGATTACCAGGCCGGCCACCACTACGGCCAAGAGGCCAGAAACGTGGAGGCGCTCGGCGAGCGTATAGCCGCCCATGACCGCGGCGATCGTGAGCAACACCTCGACATAGTAGTCATCGATGCTACGCAACAGAAAGTACGTTCCGAAACCCAACACCAGACCCAGTGCGATTCCGCCACCCGCCTGTTGAAGGAACAACAGGATGATATGGGACACGTCGGGGGCAACCGGTGTGCTCAGCAACGAGAAGGCGAGGGCAAAGAGCACAACACCAACTCCGTCGTTGAAGAGTGACTCCCCCGTGATTACCACTGCGACGTTTTGCGGTGCGCCGGCGGTTTTCAGTATCCCGAGAACCGCAATTGGGTCGGTTGGAGAAATGAGAGTACCGAAGACCAGGCAGTAGGCAAACGGGAGGTCGACTCCGAACCAGCGCAGCAAGAACCACGAGCCCGCGCCAATCAGGCCCGCCGAGACAGTAGTGCCGAGTACGGCGAGGATCCCGATCGGCCAGCGGTAGTTGCGAAGTTTTGCAAGGTCGACATGCAGTGCACCTGCGAACAGCAGAAAGGAGAGCATCCCTTGCATCAAAATCCGGGAGAAATCTATCGATCCGACCAGTTGCTTTTCGAGGTTGCCGAGGGCTGGAATGCCCAGTTTATCCAGACCCACGAACGCGCACGACAGTGCCAGCGCGACACTCATTACGCCAATTGTCGGCGGCAGACCGACGAATCGCTGATTGACGTAGGCAAGTAGCGCGGTAATGACCACCAGTGCTGCGCTGAGATCAAGCATCTAGTGATACGCCTCGAACGGGACGATTCGAACTGGGCCCCAGCCCATCATGTTAGAGCAGACCTGCGCTGGACAACTGGGCAAGTGCGGAAGTCCTGGCCGGCAAGGCACCGGCTCGCGGGCGTTGTCAAAGTCCGGCAGTGCCGCGTCCGCCGGCTCGAACCCCGTGCGCCCGCCGTCAGGAGACTTCCCCACTGGCCCGAGGAGCGCCGCCTTCACGCTTACGGCGCGCGACGGCGTCCTCGGTCAGGTGGCCCTGTTACTTGCTGGCTGGCGTTGCCTTCACCGAGATCGCCAGCGCTTCGACATAGGTGACCTGGACGTGATCACCCTTCTTGATGTTCTTCAATTGCTCCGGGTCCTGCACGTCGACATCCACCTCGTTACCTCTGGGCCCCCGCAGGGTCACCATCTGCTTGGCCGAATCGACCGCGATGACCTCGGTCATGGCGGTCACCTTGCGGGCGACCGTGCCACCCGGTTTTGCGCCGGCAGGCGGTGCCGGAGTGATCGCCTGCTCCTCGGTCGGCGCTGTCATGGGTCCCGCACCCTTCTTCAGCTCGAGAGCGAGCGCTTCTGTGTACTGGGCATGGACCGTGTCGCCAACTTTGATCTGGTTGAAGTTGCGGACCTCGTCACCCACCTCGATCGTGCGTTTCTTGCCACCCGCACTTTGCAGGGTGACCGTACGCTGCGCCGCGTCGACCGCAACGACCTTTGCGGTGACCTCGGTCGTTGCTGCTCCGGCCGCCTTTCCCGGGGCCGTGGCTACCGCCGCTTGCGTGGTCGGCGCGGATTGTGCCTGCGCCGCCAGAGGAAGCAGCCCGACGACCATGAGCAGTGCAGTGATGGTTCTGATGAGTTTCATCATGAGTCTCCCGTGTAGTGTTCAGAAGCCTTTGTCGAAGCATCGAGACCGCTGCATAACATAGTCCCTTGGCGGCGCACTCGCTAGCCGTGCCGCGGTGATGAGAAGTAGTGGCGGGCGGCTTCCGTCGTCGCTGCAGAGCGGCCACAGGTTGCCAGATCCGCCACCCATTCACATCGCGGAGCCAAGGGCAGCGGTAAATCGGCGTGTCGGTCGTTCAAACCTCGGCACCGACCCATGTAGGTCGGTCGTGGCGTCTCCCACGAGAGGCAGCTTCGACGGACTAAGGCATCGAAGTCGGCGGGGGCGCCACCTTGGCGCCGTAATGACCGCTCAGGCGGCCATGCGCCGCAAAGTCATGGATCATGGTGAAAAACCCGTCGGGGTTGCGTGTATCCAACCGGTTTCCTTCGGTGTCGGTCTCGAACTCGAAGATGCCATGTTCAGTGTGTGGAAAGACCGCTACGGTGAATGGGCGCCCCTCAGCAGCGAGTCTATGCAGGCGCGAGGCGGTTTCCGCGATCGGCGCCTCGAGGTCGTCCTCCCCCAGAATCCAAAGCTGCGGCGTCGTCTGCTCACGCAGTACAGGCATTGGATCGTAGTTCCACTCGACGCCCGCCAGCATCGGGAGGACTTCCGCCTTGAGCTTTTCTGGCGGCATGCTCAGTGCAAAACGGGTGACGTTCCCGTGCAAGTACTTGAACCAGGGCTCGTCCTGATACTTGCCACGAATGGACTGAAACTGGCCGACAGTCTCGGGAGAGCAGCCGGCCTGCAGCATTGCCTCGGCCGCAACCGTTATCTCGAGCGCCTTAGCCGCGGTCTCCGGGCCGTAGCCGCGCAACTTCATGTCGAGTGCCGCTTCCTCCTGGTCTTCCTCGATGGGTGAGACTGCGAGCCCGAATCCGACGATCACAAAGTCGACCTTGGCGCGAAGCGCAGCCAGCGGAGCGATCCAGCCACCCTGGCTGGTGCCGTAGTATCCGACCCGCGAGATTCTCTCGCCCGCCAGCCGTCGTGCTGCCTGCATGGCGGCCACGGCATCATCTGCCAGCACGCCGAAGTTCATCGTGAACGTGCCGGTCGAGGCGCCCGTGCCGCGCTTATCGTAGACGAACACGCCGATACCCGCGGCCGGGAGCATTCGTTGCAGCGCGTAGAAGTCGAGGGCGGAATCAGACTCCGAACCATGAACAAGAATGACCAGTGGCACCGGATCGCGGCCCGTGGGCAGCACCAGACGCCCGGCGAGCTTCACGCCGTCACGATCGATCGAGGTCTCGCGAACGAGAAAGTCGATCTTATGACCCGTGATGCCGGCGAAGCTGATATCGCCGGTGGCGCAGTCGGCGAAACGGACGACCTTTCCGTCCGGGCGCCCGGTCCAGCCGGTGCTGCTGAGCCAGCCGCCCGCGGCAGCCTTCGTCAGGGCGCCGCTCGTCCCGTCGAAACGGCGCCAGCGTAGCGCGTCATCGTCCGAAGGCGCGATGTCGACGACCGTATGATCGGTCAGGCGATAGGCACCGATGTGGCAGTTTTTCGTGGGATCGTCCGCGTACGACGGTCGCGGGACGAGCAGGGGTGCTATTAACACCAGCAACGGCAGCAGCATTCGACGGCGAGCGCACTTCACGGAGCTCTTCTCTCCAAATAGCGTGCAACGTGCGGCGACGTGAATTGCCGCACGGGCTGGAGCAAGAATAGCCACATCAAGCGATGAGCGTCCCGGTACAGCGTGAGTGAAATGTCACAGTACAGTGATGGGCGAGCGGCGAGCGGATCTCAGTCGCCGCGCCGTACCCTGATCAGGTGACGAGCCGGGGGGCAACGACGCTGATGCCTCATCCGCAAAACGTATTGGTGTACATCCCCGGCTCGCCCACTGGCTCCGGAGCGGGGAATGGTCCATATTGCCGGCGGGAGACATCGAGCGGGCAGGTAGGGCAATTGCACGAGCTCTACACATAGCGGCCGCTTTGTCGCGGCAGAGGACGCGATGCCATGGGTGCTGAAATTGTGAATTTCTCCGGCGGCGTGCTGACCCTGAAGGTCAGCGGCAAGTTGACCCAGGCCGAACTTGCAAGCGTGCAAAAAGCGGCCGGCGAGATCATCGACAAGCAGGGGAAGTGCCGCATCCTCGTACTGACAGAGAATTTCGCGGGCTGGGAACGCGGCGGCGCGTGGTCGGATCAGTCATTTCAAGCCGCGCACGACGCCAGCATCGAACGGATGGCGATCGTCGGCGACCGCAAGTGGGAGGATCTGGCGCTCCTCTTTACTGCCAAGGGTCTGCGGGCATTCCCGATCGAATACTTCGAGCCGGGACAACTCGCTGCAGCCCGTGCCTGGCTGGCTGCAAAATAGCGGTCAGCGCTCGCGCTTGATGCTTCTCGGGGGGGACAGAACGCCACCTCCCTCGGGCTCTCGATGACACCCGTCAAGCAGCTAAGTGCTTGTTTAGGTGACGCTAAGTGGCACGGGATGCAATCCCCAGCGGATCCAGAGGGGGGTTCGGTTTCCCGTGGTCACCAATCCTATCGGCGCACTCAGCCGTATGCCGATTGGTCCCCGCGGTTACGGCCGGCAAGGTCGGTTCGGATTGGACTAAGGTCTGATTCCGAACCCGTCGTTGGCGGCACATAGTCGCTACCCATGCGGCGTCTCGGGTCGTCGACGGTAACTATTGAATCAGGCGGTCGTGTCGATTCGAGGAAAATTGCCATGAATGCAAGGCAGAGGCTCACCGCAGGAGCCACCCCGGGTGTGCTCGTGGCCGTGCTGGCCATCGTGCTCTGTTTTGGTGAGGCCCTGGGGCACCTGGCAGCCGCTCAGACCAGCAAACCCGCGACCCCGCCGGCGACATCACCGCCCGCGACACCGCCCGCGACACCGCCGCCAACGGGCGAGTCTGCGAAGATTCCGATTGAGCAACTCGAGTCCCTGGTGGCTCCCATTGCTCTCTATCCCGATCCCCTGCTCGCGCAGACTCTGGCTGCCTCCACCTATCCGCTGGAGATCGTTCAGTTGCAGCAGTGGCTGGTCAAGAACCCCGGCCTGAAGGATCAGGCGCTCGCCACCGCCGTCGCCAAGCAGCCCTGGGACGCCAGCATTCAAGCGATGGCCGGTTTGCCGGATGTGGTCAAGCGCCTGGCCGATGACATTCAGTGGACGACGGACCTGGGCAATGCATTCCTGGCGCAGCAGAAGGACGTGATGGACGCGGTGCAGCGGATGCGCAAGAAGGCCCAGGAGAAGGGCAACCTGAAAACCAACGAGCAGCAGATCGTAGAGACGAAGGTGGTGGAAACCCAGAGCGTGATCGTGATCGAGCAGGCGAATCCACAAGTGATCTATGTGCCTACGTATAGCCCGACGGTAGTCTACGGCCCGCCCTACTATCCTTATTATCCTTATCCACCCATCTACTATCCGCCCCCCGGATCGGTAGCCATTGCCTTCGGCGTTGGAATCGCGATGGGCGCGTGGATGGGCGGAGCGTGGGGTTGGGGATGTGGCTGGGGAGGCGGCGACGTCTACATCAATCACACCAATAACTTTGTGCGCGCCGGAGGTGTCGGAGGAGTTGGAGGCGTCGGAGGGGTCGGCGGTGTTGGTGGTGTCGGAGGAGTCGGCGGTGTCGGCGGTGTTGGGGGTGTCGGAGGTGTGGGTGGAGTAGGTGGTCCCGGCGGAGTCGGTGGTGCCGGGGGTGTCGGTAGTCCTGGCGGAGTCGGTGGTGCCGGGGGAGTCGGTAAGCCTGGCGGAGTCGGTGGTCCCGGCGGTGCTGGCGGTGACAAATGGCAACACAAGCCTGAACACCGAGGCGGCGCTCCGTATAAAGACCGCGCGACCGCCGATCGATTCGGGGGCAGCACGCGCGGAGCCTCAGCCTCAACGCGCGAGGCCGGCGCGCGGCAGCAGCTCGACCGCCAGGGCGGGGTTTCGGCGAGCAACCGCCCCAGCGCGGGCACAGGCGCCACGGGCTCGGGCCCGGGCTCGGGCTCCGGTGCCGGCAACCGACCCGCCCAGGGAGGCGGGGATCGGGTCGGCAGTCGCGATGTGCCATCGGGAGGCTCGGGCGCCAGCGGAAATCGCAATGCGTTCTCGGGCGGCGACTACAACGGGTCGCGAACGAGTGCCTCAAGTAATCGGGGCGCATCGAGTTCGCGGTCGAGGGGCGGTGGCGGCGGCGGCAGCCGTGGCGGTGGCGGGAGACGCCGATGAACGGCGCGAGACCTCAGCTGCCACTCAACGGAGCAAGAAACATGAAGTCACCCTCTGCGCAGGTAACTCTCTCCGCCGTTATGTGCCTCGTCAGCGCAGGCCTGGGAGCGGTCGTGACGGCCTCGACCGTGACGGCCGCCGAGACAGCCACGACAACGAGCGCCGCCCCTGCCGCTGCCGGGCCCCAGACCTTCGAGAGCCCTGCACAGGCTGCCGGCGCCATGATCGAGGCGGCCGAGAAGTTTGACGTCACGTCTTTGCTCAAGATTGTGGGTCACGACGGGGAAGACGTAGTCCTGACGGGGCAGTTCGCGCAGGACCGCGAGCGCGCGGAGGAATTCGCCGCGCAGGCACGCAAGAAGAACCGCGTTTCGGTGGATCCGAAGTCCGGTCGGGCGTGGCTCCTGGTGGGCGAACAGGAATGGCCGTTCGCGCTGCCGATCGTCAAGCGTGGCAGCCGGTGGTCGTTCGATGTCGCTGCGGGTCGTGAGGAGCTCTTCAATCGGCGTATCGGCAGTAACGAGCTCGATGCCATTGCGATCTGTCACGGCTTCGTGGACGCGCAATACGACTACGCGTTCCGCAAGCGCGAGGGATACGACGTCGCCCAGTACGCCCAACGTGTGATCAGCACTCCGGGCAAGCACGACGGCCTGGCGTGGCAGCGCGCCGACGGCACCTGGGACGGTCCGGTGGGCGAGAAGATTGCCCATGCGATCCAACAGGGCTACAGCGTGAAGGGCGATCCCTACCACGGCTATTTCTTCAAAGTGCTGAAGGGGCAGGGGCCCAACGCACCGCTCGGAGCGATGGACTTCGTGGTTGGCGGCGTCATGATCGGGGGTTTCGCGCTCGTGGCCGCCCCGGCCGAGTATGCCGTGACCGGCCTGAAGACCTTCATGGTGAGCCACACGGGCGTGGTCTATGAGAAGGACTTTGGTCCGGGGACTCTCGAGGCGTTCCAGAAGATGGAGCGTTTTGACCCGGATAAGTCCTGGAAGCCCGTGCAGGAGAGTTCACCCGCTGACAAACATCCGTGAACCTTGGGGAGGCGGCGCGGTCGAGCGCGTTTCCGCCGCGCGTCTAAATCTGCTGAACCCCCCGCCGCTCACCACCACCTCTCGCGTAAGCGTCCGATCCGGTCGCCGACCAGCATCAGCGTCGCACTGATCGCAGCCCCGAGATCACCAACAGCTTTGCCGAGAAAGTTATTGAGCTTGGTTTCGTCGATGCTCATGTGGAACCCTGCCGCTGCCAGTGAGCCTGTTCGACCAATTTTCCCCGGATCTGGCCCTCAACAGCCACACCTCGGCAACGGCGGGTTCACGCTAGGCGTGGAGCGCGCGTGTGCCAATCGGTGATTTGCTGGTAGGCGTGCGCCAGGGCGAGCACTCGCGACTCGCCGAAACGGGGCCCGGTGATCTGCAAGCCGATGGGCATGCCATCGCGGGTGAAGCCGCAGGGCACCGAGATCGCGGGCAGTCCCAGCACGTCGAACATATGCGTGTTGCGAAACTCCACCGGAATGCCGTCCGGCGGCAGAGGCGGATCCAGATGGCCGGAGGCAATGCTGATCGGCGTAATCGCGGTCGTGGGTGTGACCAGCAAGTCCACGCTCGAAAACGCGCTGTCAGCATCCCAGCGCAGGCGCTGCATCTGCCGCCGCGCGTTCACGTAGTCGGCGGCGGATATGCGTGCCGCCTGCTCCAGACGCTGGCGGGTCATGGCCTGGTACAGCTGCGGGGTCCGGCTGAAGTAGGGCTTGTGGAAGGCGTAGGCCTCGGCCGCAGCGATGGTCAGCAATACATCCGTGTACGGCAGCTGCACCGCGTGCACGCCGGCAGTGATGCGTGCGAGTTCCCTGATCGAGGCGTTCACTGCGGCCTCAATGTCCGCATCGAGGTCCTCGAAGTAGGGCCGACGGACCAGGCCCAGCCGCAGTGACCCTGTCCTGGCCTCCAGCGCACTCGCATAGTGATCCGTGGGGCGGTCCACGCTCGAGGGTTCGAGGGGGTCGGCTCCGGCGATCGTCTCCAGGAGCAGGGCGGCATCCGCGGCCGTGCGGCAAAGCGGTCCGACGTGATCGAGCGACCAGGACAGCGGAATGACTCCGCGGGTGCTGACCCGCCCATAGGTGGGCTTCAATCCGACGACACCGCAATAGGCGGCCGGGTGGCGGACCGAGGCGGCGGTGTCCGTGCCCAATGCGCCGATGCACAGGCCTGCGGCCACCGCTGCGGCCGATCCGCCCGAAGACCCGCCGGCGATGCGTTCGAGATTCCACGGATTGTGAACCGCACCGAAATAGCTCGGCACTGAGGTGCCGCCGTACGCGAACTCGTGCAGGTTCAGCTTGCCGAGCAGCACTGCACCGGCCGCCTTGAGGCGGCGCACGACTTCGGCGTCCTCCGTGGGGATGCGGTCCTTGAATACGGCGCTGGCGGCAGTAGTACGAATACCCGCCGTATCAATCAGGTCCTTGAGCGCCAGCGGCATGCCGTGCAGCGGGCCGCGCCACCGCCCGCGCTGGATCTCCGCCTCCGCTTCCCGGGCCTGCTGCAGCGCCTGTTCCGCGGTCACGGTGATGAACGCGTTCAGTTGCGGGTTAAGTCGTTCGATGCGGCTGATAAAAGCCCGCACCAGCTCGACCGGGGAGACGGTCTTGCGGCGCAGCATCACCGTGGCATCTGCCAGCGTGAGTCGCGTGAGGTCGGTGGGCTGTTGAGTCATGCCGGTGGTCACTTCCCGAGCCGCACCCGTTTAAGGAGACCCCGCCGCGTTCACTTCGCGGGGCGGCTCGGGTTGCACATCAGAGGCCGCAGGGTGGCGCTTCACCCTCCCAGCGCAATCGTAATGGCCACCAACACTGCCCCGAGCACGACCATCGCGAGCCCTGTAAGCCAGCGTTTATAGCCCGCGATACGCGCGAACGCATAGCCACAAAGGAACAACAGCACGATGGCGATGGCGTTGGAAACGCGCATCGCCCGCGTCAGGGTGTCCATGAAGATGAATGGGATCGCCACGGGGAACGTGACGGCAAATACCCACACGAACACGGACAGTGCGGCCAGCCAGTCGTCCTTTCCAAGCCGCGGATACAAGGGCGGCTCGGGCAATCGAGCCAGCTTCTGTTGAATCGAGTCATATTCCGCGGGGCCGAGCGCGTCAGCCACCATCGGCGGCAGCGACTCGGCAATGACGCGGTGCGCGTCCTCCGCGCCGGCAGCGCTTCGCAGCGTGCGCAGCCAGCGGATGCGGCCTGCCTGTTCGCTCAGGCAATCCATCAGATAAAAGATGGCGTCGATGACGCCCCAGGCGATGTTACAGCCGACCGCGCCGATCAGCATCGCGCGCACGTCATCGCGTCCGGCATCTGCCACGCTGAGCGAGCCGGTGAAGGTGAGCACCATGATCAAGCCAAAGAGAGCCTCACCGATGCGCTCAGAGGGTCCGAGAAGGCGCTTTGATTCGTAAGCCATACGGGTTAAAACCTTTGCTTGCTAGAGCTGGTCGGACAGCGACGTCAGTGCACGCGTGGCGGCAACAGGTACAGGGTCATGGCAAAGATCAGGTAGACCATCAACACCAACACCCCGACAAACCACGCCGATCGTCCGGTGTTGGTGACGAGCGAAGTGATGAGCGTCGCGATCAGAATCATCACCACCGCCCCGGGCCAGAATTGCAGGTCCATCGGCGCCGGACCGATGAAATAACTCAGGAACACCAGCGCGGGCGCGACGAACAGCGCGATTTGCGACGCGCTGCCCAGCGCAATGCTCACGCTTAGGTCCAGCCGGTTCCTGCGCGCGCCGGAGAAGGCGGTGGGCATCGCGGATGCGCCGCCGACCAGTGCCACGATGATGAAGCCCACGAACGCGGGCGACATGCCGAACGCCTCGGCCGCTTTCTGCACCGACTCCACGAAAATCTCGCTCACAACCGCCACCAACACCGTGGCGCCGGCGAGCGTAGCCAGGGCCAGGCTCATCGGCCATGGCTGTTCGGCGGCCCCGGTGTGCGCCGTGCTGGCAAACAGCTGCCGATGGGTCTTCAGGGAAAACAGCATGCTCAGCCCGTAGGTGACCATGAGCAGCAGCGCCAGCGCGAGGCTCAACCTGTGGGTGAACGCCACCTGCGCTGCGGAGTCGGCTTGCGACACCGCCGACGGAATCAGCAGGGCGACCGCGGCAATGAACAGCAGGCTGGCCTGCATGCGGGCACTGACGCGATTGTATTCCTGCTCATGGTGCCTGAGCCCACCGAGCAGAAACGATGTGCCCAGGATGAATAGTGTGTTGGTGACGATCGGGCCGGCAATCGATGCCTTTACTAACATGTATTGCCCGGCGCGCAATGCCGTCAGCGCGATGATCAGTTCCGCCAGGTTTCCAAGGGTGGCGTTCAGCAGGCCACCCAGAGCATCCCCGATCTTGGCGGCCACGGACTCGGTGGCATGACTCAACAGCACAGTCAGCGGCACGATGGCCAGCACGGACAGCACGAAGAGCAGCGTTTGCCCTTCGGGCTTGAGTTTCGCGGCCAGGAAAACGACCGGCACGAAGACCAGCAGCCAGAGCAGCGGGGTGTGACGGATATCTTGGAGTAAGGGATTCATACGGGACCAGACCTGCGATTCAGGCTTGTAAAGCCACTGCGTGCCTGCGGAAAACTGCCGAGACCGGCCGCTTGCCTTTGAGTACCACCCGCCTGTCGGCGGCCCTTTGGGCTGCGGGAATGTTGTATGCCGCGTGAGCGTGGCGGTGGCGCAAGCTTGAAGCTTTAGTCTGGGCACCCGAGGCGTGCAATCGGACCTTGGTCCCATGCACCCCTGTGGCTCCGCAAGGCGCGCACGCCCTGAGTGCCGGCATGTGATGCTCTTGGGCGAGCCCGGGTGCAGCATCCGGAGTCACGAGAATCGCGCAGCCGTAATGAGGCAGAATGAGCCCAAATGAGTCTCTACCACGTCACCATTACCGGGCGCGACCGTCGGCATCTGACGGAACTCGGGCCCAGGCATCGCATCCTCATCGTGGGCTATCGGGAGGATCCCAGGCGCGGAATCCTGGTCGATGCGTACCTGGCGCCCGGGAAGATGCAGCTACTCAGGAAACATGGATACACCGTCACGCGCCTCGAGGAAGTCGGGAGCCGGGCGCGGCAACGCCAGGAGGAGGGTCGCACGGCGGCGGCCCGGCGCCTGAAACGGGGGCGCTACGGTGATGTGACCTGGGCGGGAGGCTACCTCACCGCCGACGAGATCGAACGGGCGATGGTCCTGGGTGTCGAGCAGTTCCCGGGCTACGTCGAGCGCATCCCATTGCCGAACCGTACCTGGGAGAAGCGGCGCTGCCACGCGCTGCGCATCGGCAAGGGACGCGGACGTCGGCGTCCCGGCATCTGCTTCATCGGCGGGGTGCACGGACGCGAGTGGGGCAGCGCCGACATCCTGATCTACTTCGCAGTCCGGCTGCTGAGGGCCTATCGCGACCGGATCGGCATCCGCGTCGGCCGGCGACATTACACCGCCGCGCAGATCCGGGAGATCGTCGAGAAGAAGGACGTAATCCTGGTGCCGCAGGTGAATCCGGACGGGCGTCACTTCAGCATGCAGCAGCAGCCCATGTGGCGAAAGAACCGTCGGCCCCCGCCGCGCGGCCGCAGCGCCCGATCCATTGGCGTCGACCTCAACCGGAATTTCCCGCTGATGTGGCATTACGAGCGCTATTTCGCGCCTGGAACCGTGGCGAGCTCGCGTCACCCCGGCGACTTCGAGACATACGTGGGGCCGCGGGCGGCATCGGAGCCCGAGACGCGCAACGTGATCTGGCTTTTGGACCGCTATCCGCAAATCCGCTACTTCATCGACCTTCACTCCTATGGCGAAACCATTCTCTATAGCTGGGGGGGCGATCAGAACCAGTCCGTCAACCCAAGCATGTGCTTCGCGAACCGTGCGTTCGATGGTTTGCGCGGGCGCATTCACGATGATCACTATCGCGAGTACATCGCCGGTGCCGACGAAAAGACCGCCATTCGCCTGGGCCGACAGATGAGCCGGGCAATCGCGCTCGTGCGCGGTCGCAAATACAAGGTGCAGCAGTCCGTGGGGCTGTATCCGGTGGCCGGCAGCTCGGACGACTACGCATACAGTCGACACCTGGAGGATTCCAGCAAGTCCAAGGTAGTGGCATTCACAATTGAGTGGGGGCGCAGCCGCTGCTCGACCCCCTTCCACCCACCGTATCCGGAGATGCGCAAGGTCATGCGCGAGGTTGCCGCGGGGCTGCTCGAGTTCTGTGTGCAAGCACGAGCATGACGACCGCAGCGCGCCTGTTGGAAGGTAACTAACGTGCGTTCGACTCCCCTCACCCGCTGCAGCCTGGTGTGTCTGTTCATCGCGCTGTGCGGCAACCAGCCGGCCCAGGCGGCCGCGACCGTGACAGCCATCCAGGCGGGCAGCCTTATCGATACCGAATCAGGTCGCGTGCTCAGAGAGCAAACCCTCATCGTACGAGACGGGGTCATCGCCGACGTCGGGCCGGGTGTTGCAATCCCGCAAGGCGCCCGTGTCGTGGATCTGCGTGGTTATACGGTACTGCCAGGGCTGATCGATGCCCACACGCACCTGACGATTGACAGGCTACACAAGGACCCGCTCGCTGAGCTTGAGCATACGGCCGCCGAGCGCGCCTTCGGGTCCATACCCAACGCCCGCGCCGTGCTGCTCGCGGGATTCACCACGGTGCGTGACCTCGGCTCCTATCGGGCGTTGGTCGATCGTGCGCTGCGTGATGCCATCAATCGTGGCGACGTCGTAGGTCCGCGTATGTATGTCGCCGGAGCCTATGTGACCATCAGTGGTGGTGCCGGTGCAGTCACCGGCTTCGCGCCCGATGTGGTGCTGCCCTGGGACCTGCGCTATGGGTCGGCCAACTCGGCCGCTGAGGTGCGTGAGCGGGTGCGCGCGCTCGCGGGTCAGCGTGTCGATGTGATCAAGATGTTTGCCACGGGCGCCGTGCTCACGCACAACAGCAATCCATCAGGTCGCGAAGCCACTGCGGAGGAACTGGCCGCGGGTGTCGACGAAGCCCGTAACTTCGGCCTGAAGGTCGCCGTGCACGCGCACGGGGCCGAGGGTATCAAGGCCGCAGTACGCGCCGGTGCGGCCTCCATCGAGCATGGGTCGTTGCTGGACGAGGAAGGGATCAAGCTGATGAAGCAGCGTGGCACCTATCTGGTGCCGACTCTCGATGTCCATCAGTGCGTCGGCGGCTACACACAGGAATTCGTCGCGAAGAGCGAGCAACTGCAGGCGGCGCATTTCCGCAACTTTCGCAAGGCGGTCGCTGCCGGGGTGAAAATCGCTTTCGGCACGGACATCGGCGTCTGCCCGTTCGGCGCCAACGGGCGCGAGTTCGCCCTCATGGTGCAGAACGGAATGACCGGGATGCAGGCGATTCAGTCCGCCACCATCGCCGCGGCAGACCTGCTCGGCATCTCCGAAGCCGTGGGATCATTGCGAAAGGGCAAGATGGCGGACGTGATAGCCGTGCGCGGCGATCCGCTTGCCAACGTGCAGACGTTGGAAGATGTGCGGTTCGTAATGAAGCAGGGGCAGATTTACAAGCAGGATTGAGCTTCCATCCGGCGTCACTGAGCGGCGGCAGCCGGGTGCGCATCCCTTCGCGGCCCCTCGGGGCTGCCCGCAACGCTGTGCTCCGCGGTTCAATAGCGGAACACGACTCCTGCGAAGCCACTTATGACCGGCAAGGGTGTTGGCGTCCTCAGGCCTCGTAGACCCAGCGGCCACCGAGCATCGTGCGTTCGGGCTTAACACTCATGAGGCTCTCGGGACCGATCCGCAACACGTCGTGGTCCCAGACTACGAGATCTGCGAGCTGGCCCGGCTCGAGCGCGCCCTTGATGCCTTCCTCGAACGACGCGTAGGCACCGTGCACCGTGGAGCAGCGGATCGCTTCCTCAACCGTGATGCGTTGGTTTGCGCCCCAGGTATGGCCGCTGGCGTCGGTGCGCGTGACCTCAGACTGCAGCCAAAGCATCGGCTCGGCGGGGCTCGCGGTGTAATCCGATCCCGGCGCGACCTTGACGCCTGCGTCGAGGAAGTCCCGCATCGCGAACATGTGCTTGAGGCGTTCCTCGCCGTAGAAATGCATTTTCTCGCCGTGAAAGCGCACATAGCCGGCGAACGGCAGGGGAATGACGCCAGCCGTCTTGATGCGGCGCACGAGGTCCGGAGTGACGAGCGTGCAGTGCTCGATCCGCAGGCGCGGGTCGCGCCGCGGCGATTCCCGCAGCAGCTGCTCGTAGACGCCGAGGATGGTGTCAATGGCAACATCGCCGTTGGCGTGGGTGCCGACCTGCCAGCCTGCGAGGTAGGCCTTGCGCGCCTGGGCGTAGAGCGTCTCGCGCGAAGCGCGGCTGATACCGCGGTAGTCGCCGAGTCCGACATAGGGCTCCGTGAGCAGTGCAGTGCGCTCGGAGATGGAGCCGTCGGCGAACAGTTTTACCGCGCCGACCCGTACCCACTCATCGCCGAAGCCGGTGTGCAGACCGGCGGCGATCATCTTGTCGAGTTCACCATAGTCGATGTGTGTATAGAAACGACCCTTGAGTTCGCCGGCATCGCGCGCATCCTGATACCCCTGCAGCAGCGCCGGACTGCCGTCGGCCTCGCACGCCGAGGTGATGCCGCGGCTTGCGAACAGTTTTGAGATCAGCGCCGCACCCTTGCGGTAGTCGTCTCGCGACGGGGGCTTGATGGCGAGCGCGGCGATTGCCTCGGCGGCATCCTCCGCCACGCGGCCGTTGTGGCGCCCGGCCGCGTCACGAAAGTACTCCCCATGCGGGGAATCCGGGGTGCTCTCCTCCACCTTGGCGGCAGCGAGCGCGCGCGAGTTCACGAACGCGGTGTGGCCGCCGCGGTGCTGCACCAGGACCGGGTGGTGGGGAGCCGCGGCGTCGAGATCCGCGCGTTCGAGTGGTCGAGGCGTCTTGGTGTCGTCATACAGGAAGCCGACCACCCACTCCCCCGGGGCTGTCGTTGCCGCCTTGGCGGCGATCGCCGCCTTGATGGCCTCGATGGAATCCATCTCCAGTGCCACACGGGTTACCAACGACACGCCGCCGTCACCGGGGTGCGAATGCGCATCGTTGAAGCCGGGGGTGACGCGCTGACCGCCGAGGTCGAAGCGGCGCGCCCCGGACGCCGCAAGCGCGAGCATCTCGGTGCTCTTGCCCGTGGCGAACACGCGGCTTCCCGCCACTGCGAGTGCCTCGACCTCGGGCTCGCGCGCGCTCATCGTCAGAATCCGGCCGTTGTACAGGATGGTGTCCGGGCGGGTCTCCCAGCGCGCCATGGCGGCAGCGCTCGCGCCGAGCCCTGCAGCGATGAACGTGCGACGGCTCAAGCGCGTCATCATGGATTTCTCACCGCTGTGCCTCTTACGTTATGCGTGTGTTGCGCACGAGGTGATCCACCCCGTGTCGGTTCTGATGCCACTTCGGGTTCCAGTCCACCCAGCCCACGCGGAACGAGCGTCATCCCGCGGCGCCTACTGTAAAGCGGAAAGCATCTAAGTGATTGTATTGGATGAGCTTGGGGCGAGGCTAAATGTGGATTTACAAGGATTCAAGATCCGCGTGTCGCGGTTCAATCCACCCCTGGTGCCTGTTCAAACCAGGGTCCATTCACGGGATCTCCGTGTGATAACGTTCGGCGCGTCGCGGCGGACGTTCAGCGAGCCCAGGCGAATCGTAACGACACAGGAGGAATAGAGGTGCAAGCCACGACATGCGCTGAGGCCGTGATGAAGTTACTCTCGGCCTACGAGGTGGATACGGTGTTCGGTATGGCCGGGACGATGACCGTCGAGCTGTACCGCGGGATGTCAATCGCGGGGATCCGCCACGTGCAGTGTCGCAACGAGCAAGGCGCCAGCCTCATGGCCGATGGCTATGCGCGCGCCACCGGCAAGCCGGGCGTTTGCACGATCATTGCCGGTCCCGGGGTTACCAACGCGGCTACCGGCATCGCCCAGGCCTATTGCGATTCGCAGCCCATGCTCGTGCTATCGGGAGCCTGTGCCACGCTCACCCACGGCAAGGGCTGGGGCGCGATCCACGAACTCGAGGACCAGGCGGCGGTGACCGCCGGCTTCACCGCCTTCAGCGCCATGATCCGCTATCCCGAAGAGCTGCCGGAACTCATCGCGCGCGCCTACGCGGTGTTTCGCAGCAGCCGGCCTCGTCCGGTGCATCTGTCGCTGCCTCGGGACGTGCTTCCCTTGGGCGTCGCGGCCGACTGGAACATCCGCCGCACGCCCTCCAGGCCGATGCCCGATCCGGCGGCGATCGAGGAGGCCGCGGAGCGCCTTGCGCAGGCCACGCGCCCTCTGATTCTGGTCGGAGGCGGCGCGGTCGGCACGCGCGCGGCGCTGACCGACATCGCCGAGCGTCTCGGCGCTCCGGTGCTTGCCACCAATGCCGGCAAGGGAATACTGCCTCACTCGCATCCTCTGTCCCTGGGCTGCTCGATCCTGCAGGAGGCGAGCCAGCAGGCGCTGGCGCAGGCCGACGTGGTACTGCTGGTCGGATCGCAAGTCGCGCCGGGCGACCACTTCCTGCCCAAGCTCGAGATCGCGGGCGACATCATCCGCATCGACATTGATCCGGCGCAACTGACAGCGGTGTACGCGGCGGCGGTGCCCATTCAGGCGGACGCCGCAGCCGCGATGCGGGCCCTGTCGAGGGCCCTTGCCAGCCGCAAGCCGGCGGCGCAACGCCCGCAGGGCGAAGCGCGGGTGCGCGAGATCCTCGCGCGCAATGCCGCGAAACTCACCGACGTCGAGAAGCAGCACGCGCGCGTCTGGGAGACGCTGCGCTCCGTGTTGCCCGCGGACGCCATCGTGATGGGCGACGCCTCGCAGATTGTGTACACCGGCTGTTTTGCAATGCCGATGGAACTGGAGCGCTGCTGGTACTACTCCGGCACCTATTGTGCCCTGGGCGTGGCTCTGCCGATGGCCATTGGCGCCAAGATCGGCGCGCCGCACCGGCCCGTGATCGCAGTCGCGGGCGACGGGGGGATCATGTTCACGATCAATGAGCTGGCGACGGCGGCCGAAGAACAGCTCGCGCTTCCGGTCATCGTGTGGAACAACGATGCCCTGAAGGAGATCGTGGACCAGATGGACAAGCGGCAGATTCCGCGCATCGGGGTCGAGCCCAGGAGCCCGGACTTCGTGCGCCTGGCAGAGAGCCTCGGCTGTCACGCCGTGCGCGCCGGGAGCGCCGAGCAGCTGGCGCAATCCGTACGCAGTGCTCTGGTCGCCGAGCGACCGACCCTGATCGAAATTCGGCAGGACAGCCCGTGGCTGAGGGCCTAGGGGACGGCGGGATCCACGCGGCGGGTGGACTCCCAAAGCCCGCGCAGGCTCAGTCCGGATGCAGGGCGCGGGGACGTCGCACCGGGTTCTGGTCGTTGATCTCATCGCGCGGCCGGTAGGGCGCCTCGAGGAAGGCTCTCTCCGCGGCATCCAGCCGCAGGCCCAGCGCCTGCACGGCGACGTCGAGGTGCCCCGTCTTCGCAGCCCCTACGATCGGGACGTTCTGGTTGGGGCTGCCGGCGACCCAGGCCATCGCGACGTGTGCCCTGCTCACGCCGCGGCGCGCGGCCACCTCGCGCACGCGCCTTGCGATCTCGCGGTCGATGTCGTCGCCGTAGAATTCCTGGTAGAGGTCGTGGGCGGTGCGCGCGGTACCCGCGGCAGCGGAGTCGCGCGCGAGGAAGCCGCGCGCCAGGGGACTGAAGGTGGTGACGGCGATGCCCTGGTCGCGGCAGTAGGGGAGCATCTCCCGCTCCTCCTCGCGGTAGAGCAGGTTGTACTGGCACTGCATGTTGACGAATGGCGTCCAGCCGTTCATCGCCGCCACGTGGTTCATTTTCGCGAACTGCCACGCATACATCGTGGATGCGCCGAGGTAGCGCACCTTGCCGGCGCGCACCGTGTCGTGCAATGCCTCCATCGTTTCCTCGACCGGCGTGTCCGCGTCGAAGGCGTGTATCACGTAGAGGTCGACATGGTCAGTACCCATGCGCGCCAGCGACCGGTCGATCGACGTCGTGATGTGCTGCCGCGACAGGCCCCGATCGTTCGGGTCGTCGCTCATCGGGTAGTACACCTTGGTCGCGAGCACCAGCTGCTCGCGTGCGCTCATCCTCAGCAGGTTGCGGCCGACGACTTCCTCGTTGCGGCCGGTCGAATACCAATCGGCCATGTCGAAGAAGGTGATGCCGAGATCGAGGGCGTGGCGCAGGATGGGAATCGAATCAGCCTCGTCGAGCACCCAGGCCTTCCAGGCAGAGCTGCCCATCGACATCGTGCCGAGGCAAAGCCGCGACACTTCGAGGCCGGTCTGCCCGAATCGGATGTATTGCATGCGAGACCCACTTCCGTCCCGCGGCGTGCCGCCGTGACGATTTTGCATTCTGGCACGGCGTGAGCCGGCGCAGGGAGTGCCGCCGCCGCCGCTACACGCGCCAGCGGCGTTGCTCTGCCTCCGGCAGATCGTAGCCGGCCAGGAAGGCCGCGAGCCGCTGCCCCTGAGCGCTGGTGTCGACGTCCGGTCGGATGAGGTGGCGGGGCGGTGGCACGACACCCCGGTTTCGCAGCAGCGGCGCCAGGCGGCGCCAGTGCAGGCCGTTGCCCGGCTCCCCGTGCACCCCAAGGGCCACCACTGCATAGCCGTGGTGCGCGTACTCCGCGACCTGGTCAGCGATCACCGCGAGCAACAGGCTGTGTCCGCCCGGTGGCGGCAGCTGCAGCACGCCATAGTTGCTGGCTTCCAGCACGCGCAGCACGTCGGGCAGCGCCGCGCCGGCCCCGGCGGGCGGATTGATGAGCGCGTCGGGCACCAGTGCCATGCGCCAGCCGCGCGCATCGCGGTTCACGGTACCACCGGATCATCGCCACGGGAGCCGGCAGCGGTCTCGCGACTGTCCAGAAACTGCTCCAGGTCGGCTCGTGCGCCGGCCTCATCGAAGCGGCCCATGTCCAGGGCCCAGCCCGTGGCCGGCACCGGTGGCAGCCCGCGACGGGCCAACTCAGCCTCGAGCTCCTCGATCCACACGCCGCGGCGCGGCACGATCTCCCAGTCATCTTCGGGCCGGTTGGGCCGCCCGCCCCAGTCCGGCTTGCTGGAAGTGAAGCGCACGCCGGTGGACGGGCTGCCGTCGAGCCCGATCAGGATCAGCTCGTCGCCGCGGCGCAGATGCTGCTCGATGAGGGGCGCAATCGCCTGCGCCAGGCGCCGGCAGTGGGCTCGATAGGCCGGCGTGTCGTACTGTTCATAGACGGCCCACCAACGCCGCACACCGGCGAAGGCCAGCTCGGGGCACGGCAGCTGCTGCAGCACGTATCCCCGGCTGCGCAGTGCCTGCACCACCGGGCTGACCACGGCCGGATAGTTGGCACCCTCGCAGACCTTGGCGTTCTGGTTCAGGAGACAGCTTGCGACCAGCGCCACCTTGCGGGGCACACCTTGTTCCATACCTGACTCCTCCCGCCGCCGGCCGGTGCAGTGTCCCCGCAGCAGCGACGCGTGCCGCTGCTGACGTTACCACTCCGGGTGTGGTTCTGCGACGCAGCGAGTAACGCGTGCTCGTCTGGCGAAGCGGATGGCGTGCCGGGGACGCGTCCGCTTTCTGCTCGCGGGCAGAAGTGCCACACTCAAGTGTCTGGAACCATGGTGACCTCACGGATGGACTTGGGAATCGAGGGGCGCTGCGCCCTGGTAACGGGGGCCTCCAGGGGCCTGGGGAGGGCGATCGCCCTGGCACTGGCCGGCGAAGGCGTAAAGGTTGTGGCCGTCGCGCGCAACCGCGAGCGCTTGAGTGAACTGGCGGCCTCGTGTCCGGCGGGGCCGGGGACCATCAGCGTGCGCGCCTGCGACCTCAGTGATGCGGCCGCAACCGCGACCCTCGCGGACGTGCTCGCCGCAGTTGACATCCTTGTTCTTAACACCGGCGGGCCGCCTCCGGGGCCGATCGCCGACACCTCCGACGTGACCTGGGAGACTCAGTTCGAGGCGATGTTCCTGAGTGCCGTGCGCCTGACGCGCGGCGCCCTGGCGGGTATGCGCACGCGCGGCTTCGGCCGCATCATCGCCGTGGTGTCCTCCGGCGTGCTGCAGCCGATCGCGAATCTCGGCATCTCCAATGCGCTGCGCGCGGGCGTGGTCGGTTGGGCCAAGACGCTGGCGAGCGAGGTCGCGGGCGAGGGCATCACCGTGAACTGCATCGCCCCGGGGCGCATCGCGACCGATCGTGTCGCGGAGCTGGACCGCGCGCGGGCCAGCCGCGAGGGGATCAGCATCGATGACGTGCAGCGAGAATCCCGCGCCGCGATCCCGGCGGGGCGCTATGGCGATAGCGCTGAATTCGCCGCGGTCGTCGCCTTCATCGCGAGCGCGCGTGCCTCCTACATGACCGGTAGCATCATCCGCGTTGACGGCGGGCTGATCCGCAGCCTGTAGCGCTGCGCCCGTTCAGCCTTGCGCGTGGTGGGTGATCCAGTGCTGCGCGATGGCTGCCCGATTGCACAGCCACACGCCTTCGTGACGCTGGATGTGCTCGAGCAGCTGCGCCAGCGCTCCGATCCGCCCCGGGCGACCGATGATCCGGCCGTGCAGGCCGATGGACATCATGCGCGGGCGCCCTTCGCTACCCATGCGGTAGAGCCAGTCGAACGCATCCCGACAGTAGTCGAAGAACTGTGCGCCGGTGGCGAAGTCGCCCCCGCGCTGTAAGCGGCTGTCGTTGGTGTCGAAGCTGTAGGGCACGATGAGGTGGCGCTTGCCCGAGACCTCCACCCAGTAGGGAAGGTCTTCGTTGTAGGCGTCGCTGTCGTAGAGGAAGCCGCCGATCTCCACCAGCAACCGCCGCGTGTTCGGGCCTGGGCGCCCGGTGTACCAGCCCACCGGCGTGCGGCCGATGAGACGGGTGATGGCATCGATGTTGCGCCGCATGTGTGCGCGCTCCACTGCCTCCGGAACGAACTGATAGTCGATCCAGCGCTGCCCGTGGCAGGCGACTTCGAGGCCGCTCTGGGCGATCTCGGCGGCGGCCGCGGGATTGCGCTCCAGCGCCATGCCGACGGCGTACACGGTCGCCGCGGCGCCCGTGTTCTTCAGCAGTCGCATGATCTCCCAGAATCCCACCCGGCTGCCGTATTCGAAATTGGATTCGACGTTCAGATTGCGTGCACCAGGCAGCGCCTCGAGCGCACCGAGATCGGTGAGCACCGACTCCGAGTGGGCGTCCCCGTGCAGTACGCAAGCCTCCGCACCCTCTTCATAGTTGAGCACCAGGGAGACGGCAATGCGGGCCTCATCTGGCCAGCGCGGATCGGGCCAACGGCCGCCGTAGCCGATGAGGTCGCGGGGGTACGGTTCATCCGGGGTCATCGTGCTTCCTGGCGCGTGCCGGAGTCGCGCTCGCTCGCAAGCCAGTCCATGTAGGCATGCAGTGCCTCGCGCATGGGCCGCGGCTTCCACCCGGTGTCGGCGCCGATGCGCGAGATATCGTACGCGCCCCACATGCCGTCCTTGAGGGAAGCGTCCTGCACGATATCGGCCTGCTCCGCGGGCGCCAGTTCTGCGCCAAAGCCCGGCACTTTCTCCGCGGCCCAGCCGACCAGCTCGCCGATGCTGGCCGTCGCACCGCAGGCGACGTTGTAGGCGCTGAACCGCAGGCGCGGTGCACGCAGCAGGGCGGCTATGGCGGACGCCACGTCCTCCACATGGATGTAGTCGCCGACCGCATCGAGCGTATTGACGCGCACACGCTGCACCCCGTCCAGGGCCATATGGGCGATGCGGTTGGGCACGTGGCGAAAATTCCGGCTCGCCGTCACGCGGTCCATCGGCCCGTAGACCGAGGACGGACGCACCGATGCGGTCGACAGGCCAAAGAGATCACCATAGCGCTCTGCAATGAGCTCGGAGGCCAGCTTGGAGATGCCATAGAGACGCCGCGGCATCACGTAGCCGTCTTCCGGCAGCGGTTCGCCGGGGCGATCCGGTCCGTGATGCTTGTAGACGGCACCGGAGCTGACGTAGATGAACCTCTTGAGGTTCGGCAGAGTGCGCGCCCATTCGAGCACGGCCACCGTGCCCATCACATTGACGTCAATGATCCGGCCAGGGTTGTCAGCCTCCGGCTCGCGCCTGGCCTCGGTCGCCGTGCCGCGCGACAGGGGGGTGATGGTGGCGCCGTGCACGATGTGCGTGACGGCATGGCCTGCCAGCGCCGCGCGCCAGGTTCCCGGTTGCGTCACGTCGCCGAGCACGACCGACAGGCGCTGCTTGACCGGGGCGAAGTAGCGCTGGGCGGCGGCATCAAGGGGAGCAGCGTCCAGCACCACCAGGCGCGCCGCAGGATCGGTTTCCAACCAGTGGCGGGCGAGCACGCTCATGACGAAACCCGTCGCACCTGTCACCAGCAATGTCACTTGGGACTCCTTCGCAAGCTCGATCAGAGGGGGAAGTTCATCAGCAACGCCAGCAGCGCGCGGGTTCCGACGGCGAAGTCCTCCAGTGACATCGCCTCGTCGGCATTGTGGCTGCCGTTCTCGTTGCGGACAAAGATCATGGCACTGGGAATGCCGACTTTCGCGAACACGGCCGCATCGTGACCCGCGCCGCTGGGCATTTCGAAGGGCTGCTCCAGCAGGCCCATCAGCTCAGATCGCAGGCGGCCGTCCATCAGGGCCGGCGGGGAATCGCTGGTGGTACCGAGGTCGAACTCGACGCGGTAGGTGGCACCGATCCGCGCCGCCGCCGCGCGCGCCTCGGCTGCTACCGCATCCATGGTCGTCTCGGACAGGCTGCGCAGGTCGAGCACAAAGCGCGTTTCACCGGCAATCTTACTCGGCCCATGCAGGGTCGGGTCGGTGAACAGCTCACCCGAGGTGAGCACCAGATCCGCGCCCGCCTCTTCCTGTTGCAGCCACACGGTCTCCATGTGGTGCAGGAGCGCTACCGTCGCTGCGACCGCATCCCGCCGGTAGGGGCGGGACACGGCTCCCGAGTGGGCGTAGGCGCCAGTGCAGCGCGCGTTGCGGAACCGCTTGCATCCGCGGATGCCGCTGACGACGGCGGCGGGCAGCCCGCGAGCGACCAGCGTCGGACCCTGCTCGATGTGCACCTCGAGGTACGCCCGAATGCGGGACGGATCCAGCAGGCGGCGCCGTTCCCGGATCGGTTGCGGATCGAAGCCCTGCTGCTGCAGCGTGGCCTCCAGAGTCTGGCCGTTATCCGATCTGGGGGTCGACAGACAGGCGGGGTCCAGCAGTCCGAACGCGCCGGCGCTGCCCACGTAGGCAACGTCGAACCAGGCGGATTCCTCGGCGCGGATCGCAATCACCGACAGATCGAAGGCCGGCACGATGCCCGCCCGGCGCATCGCCGACAGCGCGCTCAACCCGGCGACGACACCGGTGGCGCCGTCGAAGTTGCCGCCCTGCGGCACGCTGTCGAGATGCGAGCCGATCAGGATCCGCGCGGCGCTGCGGTCCTGGCCCGGCAGCGTCATCGAGAGGTTACCGATGGCGTCGGTGGTTACCTTGAGGCCCATGGCCTGCGCGGCCGACCGCACCAGGTCGTGCGCCGCCTGTTCGCCGGGCCCGTAGCTGTCGCGCACGATGCCACGTCCGCGGCGCGTCGCGCGGCTGAGGGCTTCAAACAGCTCGGCGGCCAGGACGAGATCGGGTTGGATGGCGGCGGTCATGCGCCTATCCTTCAGTGCCGGGGTTGTCGAGTTGCATTGTCTCTGGAATTTGGGTCTGACTACGGAGTTGCGGAAACCAATGTCGAGTCTACTCGCGGGAAAAGTAGCTGTCGTCACGGGAGCAAGTTCGGGTATCGGCCGTGCGATTGCCATCAGCTTTGCGAACGAAGGAGCGGCGGTCGTCATTGCGGATATCACCGAGCAGCCCCTCGAAGGCGGCGAATCGACGCTCGAGATCATCGCCCGGGCGGGCGGCGCAGCGACCTTTCAGAGGACCGATGTGGGGCGGTGGGAGGAACTCGACCTGTTGATCGGTAACACGGTCGCGCGCCACGGCCGGCTCGACGTCATGGTGAACAACGCTGCCATCTACACCGGTACCGCGTTGCTGGAAACCGAGGGCGAGCAATGGGAGCGGGTCATGCGCGTCAATCTGACCGGCATGTTCAATGGCTGCAAGCGCGCCATACAGCAGATGATCACCCAGGAGCCGCGCCACGAGGTGCGCGGGCGGGTGATCAACCTGGGATCGCAGCAGGGAATCGTGACGTGCCCCGGCGACACGCCGTACGGGGTGAGCAAGGCCGGGGCGATCTACATCACCAAGCAGATCGCCGTCGACTATGCCAAGGAGCTGATCGTGTGCAACTGCATCTCGCCTGGCAAGATCGTGACTGGCGCACCCGGACTGGCGCAAGACCCGGCACGGCTCGAGAACGCGCGCCGGCGTACCCCGTGGCCACGGTTCGGGCGGCCCGAGGACGTCGCCAATGCCGCAGTGTTTCTGGCGAGCGACCGCGCCAGCTTCATCACGGGCTCGAATCTGATCATCGACGGCGGGTGGCTGGCGGGCTGAGCGCCCGGGCGCGCCGCGCCGGCTAGCGGGTTGGTATCGCGTAGACCTTGCCGTGGTAGGGCGACTTGTCGACCTCATCGAGTGCCATCACATACAAAGTCGCCTCGTCCGGACTGAAGGTGAAGTTCGGGACCCCGGGCGAGGGCAGCTTGTAGCTGCGCAGCAGTCTGCCCTGGGCATCGACTACGAAAATGGTGCCGGCCAGCGGCGCATGTACGTCGTGCGGGTTCTGGCCGATGTAGAGGCGCCCTTTCGAATCGATCTTCACGCCGTCCGGGTAGATGTGCCCCACGTTGTGCGTGAGTTCGTCGACATTCAGAAAAGTGCGCCGGCCCGACAGCGACCCAGCAGGTCCGATGCTGAACTGAATGAGCCGGTGCTCCTCGGTCTCGATCGCGTACAGCGTCTTGCCGTCATTCGAAACTGCGATCCCATTGGCGCTGCGCACGCCGGTGGCTTGCTGTGAGATGGTGCCGTCCGCCGCGAGGTAGAAGATCTTGCCGTCGACCATCGAAGCGGGCGTGCCGGAGCAGGTGAAGTAGATGCCCCCGTGACTGTCGGGTGCGAAATCGTTGGGACCGACGAAGGAATTGCCGTCCTTGTCGCGCGTGTACGGCGGCAGATCCGTGCCGTCGGCAGCAATGCGGCCGATCGTGCCGCTGTCATAACAGGTCGTCAGGAACTCGCCGCCGGCGGCACGAATCACGGCGGACGGGCCGCACCCCGGCTTGGACCAGAATACTGTGTTGCGGGCGCCGTCCCAGGTGGTCACCGAGTTGCGATCGTATTCCACGTAGTAGAGCTTGCCGGCGTAGAAGATCGGGCCTTCGGCAAAGTGGGCATCGTCGTTGAGCACCTTGATGCCATCCGCAGCGCCAGCCGACGCGGCACCCACTGCGAGGAGCAGGCTCAGCAAGGGCTTTCTCACAGGTCCTCCCCGGTCACCGCGGTATGAGGTGTGTTCACGCGCGGCAGTAGCCGACGGCGCGTTGCATGTCCGGAGCAACCGTCCTCGCAGCTGCGAAGAAATGCCAGGCCGCCCAGAATCCCGTGGGGGCGAGCACCAGCAAGGCCAGGCGCAATGAAGCGGCGTCCGAGCCGTGCGCACCGCCAAACCAGTCACTCAGGATCCCGACGAACTGCGGCGCGACGATCAGATTGAACACGTTACCGACCAGCACCGACCACGCGGTGAAGGTCGAACGCATGTGCGGAGGTGCCAGATTCAGCACCAGCGCCATGCACGGTCCGATGAAGAAATAGATCGCCGGGATGTACGCCCAGAACATCAGCCTGGCAACCCACAGCGAGTGGGTCCAGTAGGCGATGAGCGAGGGGACGGTGGCGCAACCGATAACCAACCCCAGCATCCAGAGCACGCGCCGCGCATCCAGCATATTGGGGCGCGACATGAACCACGCGGCGCTGGCGGTTGCCAGCAACCCCCCGACCAGGTGGATGTGGCCCGTGAGGGCGCCCGCCTGCGCGACGTTCAGCCCGTAGGTTCGCAGCAGGAAGGTGGGGGTCCACCACACCAATCCCCAGCCCCACAGCGAACACACCCCGCTGCCCATGATCACGTGGAACGCCGCGCGCTGGCGCCACAGGAACGCCAGCGACTCGGAGAACGACGCCCGGTGCTCCGCCGCCATGGCATCCAGTTGGCCGCGCCGGGGCTCGCGGATCGTCAGGAAGACCAGCAGCCCGAGCACTACTCCGGGTACGCCGAGCGCGAAGAACGCCGCGCGCCACCCGTGCGCCTGCGCGACGGCGCCCGCCAGGTCCGCGCCGAGCCAGGCGCCGATCGGCGCGCCGAGTGCGAATACGCTCAGTGCCATGGGCCGCCGCTCTGCCGGAAAGCAGTCCGAGACGATCGAGGTCGAAGACGGCGTGCCGCCGGCTTCCCCCACGCCCACGCCGATGCGGCTCAGCAGGAACTGTAGGTAGGACACTGACAGGCCGCACAGCACCGTGAAGCCCGACCACAGCACCAGGGACACTGCCACGATGTTGCGGCGATTGGAGCGGTCGGCGAGCCACGCGATGGGAATTCCGCAGACGACGTAGAACAGGGCGAGCGGCACCCCGGTCAGGAACGCCGCCCCCGCGTCGCTTAGCGCCAGTTCGAGTCGGATTGGTTCAAATACAGTGGTGACGACGTAGCGGGCCGCGATATTGATGGCGTAGACCAGGCACATCACGATGAGGACGTACCAGCGTTCCAGCGGCGCGACCCCCGCTCGCGGCGTGGCAATCACATCGCTGACCAAGCTAGCCCACCCTGCTCAAGAGTTGCTGCATGTCGCGGCAAGGCTCAAAACTGGTAACCCATCCGCAGCCCGAGCACGCGTGGCCTGGTGATGGCCTCCGCCGGCACAAACTGCGTGGTGGAAGTGAAGGTGCTGGTGACCACATTGGTCAGGTTCTGCGCATAGGCCTCTACCGACCAGGCATCTTTGGCGATCCCGATGGTTGCGTCGTACTGCGTATAGGCGGGATTCTCGAATCTGATCAACGTGGTGCTCACGTTCGAGCCCGATGAGAGCGCCGGGCTGTTGCTCGACTGCGTATACGAATGCGCGGTGTGCGTGGCAGCAGCTTGCGCGAACGCGTGATAGGAACTCATCGCCCACTCATAGCGCAGGCGCAGGTTGAACTGAAAGGGCGGTGAATTGGCGCTCGGGCTGCCCGGAGCGCCGTACGGATTCTGCACGCTCAGGATGGGCTGCCCGTATTCGCCCTTGGTGGCCGGGCTGTCCAGCAGCACCGGATTGTTGGCGATGAGGAAGGGCGAGTTGGTCTGCTCGCTGCTGTTCCAGGATGCCGCACCCTGAGCCGTCAGGCCTTTGGCGAGCAAGGCGATGAACGAGGTCTCGATCCCCCGGACCCGGTAGTCCGGTCCATTGGTGTTGAAACCGACATTGCCGAGGACGCCGGGGTCGAAAAACTGGACCTGCACGTTCTTCCAGTTCTCCTGGTAGACGGCGCCGTTAAATTGCAGGTGGTGGTCGAAGAATTCCATCTTCCAGCCAAGTTCATTGTTGGTCAGGTCATCGGAGGTGTACGGCAGTGGCGAGCAGTACAGGTTGACACTGGCATTCCCGGCCGAGGGGATGTAGCAGGCCGAGGTTCGATTGAAGGCGCCCGGGCGGAAGCCCTGCGACCAGGTGTAGTAAACGAGCGCCTCGGGCAGCACGTGCCACGTCAGATTCGCCCGGCTCTTGAATCCGCTGTAGGTCGTCTGCAGGTGCTCGGCGTCGAGATTCGCTGCGTAGTTCAGGCAGGGCGCGGCGCCGGCCTCGTAGCAGAAGAAGCTGCCGGTGACGGAGCCGCGTTCGGAATTGACGAACTCGTACCAGCGCGTTCCGGCGGTGATGGTCAGCACCTTGGGAATGAGATCAAAGTCCAGCGAGGTGAAGAACGCCGTTTGCCGGTAGCCGCGCTGCACGTCATTGAAGAAAGCCGTGTTGTCACCGCGGATGGGCGCCGGGTTGTTGACGCTCGCGCCCGGCGCAGGCCCCACGTTCGTCAGACATCCTGCCGTGACAGTCGCGGTACAGGGCGGCAGCGTCTTGTAGTTCCAGTTCAGCTGATCCTGGATCTGCAACTGCTCCCAGAAGGCGCCGAGGATCCCGCGGAAGCGCCAGTCATCCGGCGTGCTCAGACGAAACTCGTGACTCTGATGCGTATTGCGCTCGACCTCGGTCCAGTTGGTGATCGGGGAATAGCAGGCCGAGGAGGGCAGGCCGTTGGCCGGCTCGGGACCGTGGCACTGGTAATAGTCGGCGTACACGCCGCGTGCATAGTTCGTGTAGTCCTGGATCTGCTCAACATTGCGCACCAGGTACGATCCGGTGTACACCGCGTGCAGCGCGCCGAACCGCCCATTGATGGTCCAGGCGGTATTCTCGAACTTGTCCTTGTTGAAATTGGGAGTGAACAGGGTGACCGACTGCTGCGGCAGCGGCTCGCCGTCCGAGCCGTTCGGCATCTGGTAGAACACCCCC
>Ga0209811_10000095_pt1 | contig 39428 bp, 42 predicted proteins | sample Coa_R1_6_FD_187161 | JGI IMG/M metagenome (GOLD analysis project Ga0209811, IMG submission 187161) | Surface soil microbial communities from Centralia Pennsylvania, which are recovering from an underground coalmine fire. - Coalmine... | ecosystem: Environmental > Terrestrial > Soil >... | reverse complement strand
GAAAGACACACTCACCTATTGACCCAATAAACCCAATAAACTACACTAGATGTATCAACACCGCACCATCCACCACACCAAAGGAGCCCCAACCATGAGCGACACCACCGCTCCCCGGGTCGAGCAGATCGACCCCACCCAAGCCATCATCGGCAGCAACCTCCGGCTCGACCCCCGGCTCGACAAGGACTTCCTGGCCAGCATCCGCCAACACGGAGTCCTCTCCCCCGTCGTGGCCACCCTTGACGAAGAGGGCCGACACGTCATCCAGTGGGGCCAGCGCCGCACCATCGCGGCCGTCCAGACCGGGCGCGCCACCATCCCGGCCTACATCGTCGCCGACATGGGCGACGCCGACCGGATCATCCGGCAGCTGATCGAGAACGACCACCGAGTCGCGATCACGACCGGAGAGCGGGTCGCGGCCCTCGCCACCCTGTCCGGCTTGGGCCTCACAGCCGCCCAGATCGCCAAGCAGACGGTGACCAAGCGCGCCGACGTCGACGCAGCCCTCACCGTGGCCGGATCGCAGATCGCCGCCAAGGCCGCAGAGCGGTTCGACTTCCTCACCCTGGACCAGGCCGCGACCATCGCCGAGTTCGAGGGCGACGTCGAGGCCGTGAAGGCGCTCACCGTGGCGGCCAAGCAGGGCCAGTTCGGCCACGTCGCGCAGGAACTACGGAACGAACGCGAACAAGCAGCCCGCAAAGCGGAGGCCGCCGAGGCTCTGACCAGCGAAGGGATCCCAATCCTCGAACAGTGGGACCCCTACGGCGCACACACCAAGGCCCAAGCCCTGCGCCGGCTCTGCGAGCCTACCGGCGGGAAGCGGAACGCACTGACGGTCGAGCAGCACAAGGACTGCCCCGGCCACGCCGCCCACATCAGGACCAGCTGGACGCGGGACGAGCACGACCAGCGGGTCGCGACCGCCGAGGCCGTCTACGTGTGCACCGAATGGCGCAAGCACGGCCACACCGATGTCCACGACCGACCGAACACTAAGCCCGCGCGCGACCAGATGACTGACGCCCAGCGCGAGCAGGCCAAGGCCGAGCGACGCGACGTGATCGACTCCAACAAGGCCTGGGACGCCGCCGAGCAGGTCCGGCGCGAATGGATCAAGGACTTCCTCACCCGCAAGACCGCACCCAAGGGCAGTGCGCACCTGATCGCCCAGGGCATCGCCACCTCGTGGTCCACCTCAGCCCAGGTCGACCATGCGCGCGTCTCCGAGCTCGCCCGGGTGTTCGGTGTCGAGGCCACCGCAGACGCCATCACCAAGGGCACCGAGGGCCGTGCCCTTGTCCTGGCTCTCGGGCGGGTCCTCGCGGGGTATGAGGCGCAGACAGGACGAGGGTCCTGGCGCGCGATGCGGGCGCACACCGCGCTGTACCTGAAGTTCCTGGCTGCGAACGGGTACGAACTCGCCGACGTCGAGAAGCGAGCCGCCGGGGTCAGCCGACGGCCCAAGAAGGTCGCCTAACCGGAAGTCCGCGTGGCGGGGGCCTCGGGACACCCCCGGGGCCCCCTTCCCCCATGACCCGACGCCTGGGTCCCGAAACAGCCAATGTACTCTATTAACCCAATACACCCAAGAAACTACACTTGACCTATCAACACCGCACCACCCACCACAACGAAGGAGCAACACCATGAGCCGTTGCTGGCCAGGAATCACCGCAGACCGGCGGGAAGCGATCGGACGGGCGGCGACAGCCGTCGTCCGGCTCCAGGTCGAACGAGCGTCAAGCAGGCGGACCACGACTTGAACGTGATCGTCAACAACCCAGCCGAGACCGAGCACAAGTGCTTTGGATGCGGTCGACGAGCTCGAGCAGATGCTGACCACGCTTGGGATCATGACCAGAGCGGAGGTCGAGGAGGCGTGGCAGTAGGCCGCGAGCCTGAGGTCGGGGCGGGGGAGTGGGCACGGTGACCGCGGGGACGAGGGCGACCCCGATGGACAAACCCCTGCGACGAATGCGGGGCCGGGCCATGCGAAGAGTGCCTGGCCCTGGTGCACTGCCACGCCGGGCGCGCAGGACTGACGCCGCCAAAGACGCCGTCCCCCCGGTGACGCCCTAGAGCGAGAGCCGGGGGGACGGACTATCAACACGACACCCGGGCACCACACCCAGGAACGTTCTCCAAGCATAAGAGCGATCCGCGGACAGGAGCCATGGGGGAGACACCAAAGAACCCAACCGAACCCATTGACGCGATAAACCCAAACAACTACATTCGACCCATCAACACCACACCAAAGGAGCACCAACCATGAGCACCAACCATGAGCACCATCACGATCTCCGGCAACCTCGCCGCTGACCCCGAGCTGCGCTACACCCCCGAACGGCAAGGCCGTGGCCCAACTGAAGGTGAGCGAGAGCCAGCCGTGCAAGGTCGGGGAGGAATGGCAGGACGGGAGCCCAACGTCTACCGGATCCAGGTCTGGGAAGGCCAGGCCGAGAACATCGCTGAGTCCTGCACCAAGGGTGACCGTGTCCTGGTCACCGGCGCAATGGCCACCGAACGCTGGACGGACAAAGACAGCCAAGAGCCGCGCACCTCGCAGTACATCAAGGCCAAAGAGGTCGGTTTCAGCCTGCGCTTCCACATCGTCCGCGCCACCAAGAACAGTGGCGGCCCGCGTGCGAACACGTCGCCCAGCCCCGGACGGACATGCCACGACCGAGGTCGACCAGTGGAGCGCCCCCCGCTGACCAGAAGACTGCGGGGCCGGGGGAGTTAACCCCGGGCCCCGCACCAGCCAGAACGATCAACCAAGCCAGTACACAACCAGAGGAGCTCAACCCGTGACGACATACGTCGTGGCGCTGTCCAAGGGCGGCAGCACCAAAACAACGACTGCGGCCGAACTCGCCGCAGAACTCGCACGCCGAGGCCGTCGCATCCTCGCTATCGACCTGGACCAGCAAGGGAACCTGACCACCCGGCTCGGGATCACCGAGGACACCGAGGTCGACGCCGTCTCAGCTGACGTCCTCCTGGGCAAGGCCAGCGCCACGACCGCGGCGATCGCCTCTCCGAGCGTCCCCGGGGCGTGGGTGCTGGCAGGTAGCCATGGTTTGGCAGACCTGGACCACCGGCCCGAAGTCATCACGTCGCTGCGCGACCACCTGCCCGAAGTGGCGGGGGAGTGGGACGACATCGTCATCGACACGCCACCATCGCTCGGCCTGGTCACTTTGGCCGGGCTCGCCGCCGCCGACGTCGTCGTCGTTTCCCTCGAATGCAAGACCGAGGCCTTCGACCAGCTGCGCCGACTCGTGGAAGTCATCGACGAGCGAATCGCGCCACGGCTCCATCCCGGACAGCGGGTCAGCTGGATCGTCCCCACCAAGTTCAACGCCCGCCGCGGCCTGGACCGTGAAGTCGTCGAGATCTTGACCGAGGACTATCCAGGCCGAGTCACCACACCCGTCCGCGAGGCGATCGCCGCAGCGGACGCCTACACCGCCGGCAAGCCCGTCAGCATCTACGCGCCCAAGGCGCCCATCACCGCCGACTACGCCCAGGCGCTCGAGGTCATCCTCGGCGCGAACCCAGACCGCGAGGACTCCTTGTCATGACGACCCGACGACCTACCCTCCGGGACCGCAACCGCGAAGCCATCGCCACGCCGCCCACCCCTCTACAGGCCGACGACGCCGAGACGGCAGCCTCTGCTACTCCTCGGAAGACCACGGCCGTGCGGCCGGGGTCGACAGACAAGGCGGTGCTCTCGATCACCGTCCGACCCGAGGACCTGGAGGGGGCCAAAGCCGCCTACATGTCCGACTGGGCCAGGGAAGGCCGGTACGACGGCTTCCCGAAGTGGCTCGGAGCCGCGATCCGCGAGCACGCCCGGCTCACCCCGGCCCAGCGGGCGGCGATCGAGGACCGCCGACCCCCCAAGGCCACCAGCCGCGGGCTGAAGCGGGCATTCCAGATGGACCCTGGCGACGTCCAGCTGATGCGCGACAGCATCCGCCAGGACCTTGAAGAGGAAGGCCACTACTACTCCGAGGCCGACTGGTGCGGCGACGCGCTACGGGCCGCCATCTCCGCCGCCCGGCAGCGAGCCGGCGGCACCCTTCCCCGGCCACCGGCCCGACTACCGAACCGGATGCCCGAGCGCTCCTAGACTCAACCCGTGCAAACCCAATAAACCTCAACAACCCGGTTCGGTGTCGGCATCCGCAACATCCTGGGCACCGACGCTCAACACATCAACACGACACCACACCGAGAGGGCTCCAGACCAATGACGACACCACACCGCACTCCCTACGTCGGGACTGGCGAAGACGGCGCGCGCCGAAGTGCAGAGATCGACCGCGAAGGGGCTGACACCCTCGGCCGGGCCGACATGGACCGGCAGTATGCCCTGCTGGAGTCCGCGCAGCGGTGGGAGCAGCAGGCCTACGTCCTCGAGCGGCTTGGCGGCCGCCCGACGCTGGCCACGATCGCCGAGTCGGGTGAGGTCGGGTCCAAGGAGTGGCTTGCCGGCCTCGCGCTACTGGGCCTATCGCCCACCGTCTCCGCTGACGCGGCACGCTTCACCGAATGGTCCAAGGAGAGCGGGTCTTACAGCTACGAGGGGGAGGGGGATGACCGGGCCGGCACGTTCCACCCTGTCCCGCGGATGGACTGGGAAGCGTGGGCGGCAGACGTCGACGAGCCCGTCCGGGGATGGTCCTCTACCGAATGGCGGCTCTTCCATCTGGTCGCAGCCATCACCGTCGCTGAGCGCACAATCCAACTGAGCGGGACACTGGACGCGCTCGGGTCATGGGAGGGCGAGGCACTGGACATCATCGTCCAGTGGGCCAGCGGCGGGAATCAGCGGGAACGCCTTGGTCGGTATGCCGCGATGACCACTCGACCGGCCGCAAGCCCGCGCTAGGACCGCTCGTGACCGACCCGATCTCGCCTCCCGGAGTCGTCCATGGCCAGCCGGGCAGTGCTGTGGCGCTGGCCCATTGTGCAGCGACTCTCACGGTCTCGTTCCTCGCGGTTCCGCCGCGGGAGGTTTTCGTGAGGTGGCGCCGAACCGGTCCCTATCTGGGGCTCTATGCGGAGATCGTCACTGTCCTGCTCCTGGTGGGGATCCCGTGGCCGTGGGCGATCGCTGCCGGCACGGTCGTCCTGGTGGTCCTGTTCGCCGCCGCCTCGGCGTTCGTGATCCAGCGCCGGATCACTGACTCGTGGTATCTGCGCTCCGGGATCGACTGTGCCCTCATCCTGGCCCAACGCCACCGGCGCACGGGGCGACTGGAACTTCACTCGTGGTCCGCGTGGCGTAAGCACCGCGGCCTGGGGCGGCAGGTCGCCGCAGCTGCCCTCCGCGACGCCCCGCGGCCGGTATGGATCCAGGCCGCCACCCCAGATCTCCGACAGCTTTACGCCGACGCGGGTGCGAAACCGGATCCGGGCGGGTCGCGTTGGATGGTGGTGGAGTAGGTGACCTCCTGGAGCTCGGAGCAGGCCGCTGCCATGACTGGGCTCCCGGAGGCCTGGCTCGTCATGACTATGCGCATCGCCGGTCCATGAGATCGCAGACGCGGACCAGGTCCGCGACGACCGCGCCCCGGTGCCTCGCGCCGGACGGTACTGCTACGAGCGATAGTCGTGTACTATGAATCCCGCAGACCCCCCCACACATGTGGATAAGGGGGTCTAGCTGTTTGTGGGCTAGATCTCTTCTGGCATGCGGCGGGGGTCCCGCTCAGCCAGGTGGTGGGAGTACCACTCCCAAGCGAACTCGTTCCCGGCGTGGCGGTCCACGTGCACATTGGCGCTCCAGGCCACCAGGTCGGCCATCTGTACCAGCTGCGAGGCGCGGGAGTCGATGTGTATGGCGTCCTCGACGACCCTGCGGTCGGCAAGCTTGAGGTTGCGGTGGGTCGAGCGGTAGGAACTGTCCGTGCCGTCGCCGTCCATGAACACCATGGCTAGGGAGTCGGTTCCTGCGAGCTCAAACTCGAGCCGTTGGATCAGTGCCGAGTAGGCCTGTTGTCTAGTGCGGGCGATGTCCTCAGGGGCACCTCGGCGCCATACCGCGCCGACTGTCAGGTTCTCGGTGCAGCGGAGCGTTTCCAAGCATTCGACGGCAACCTCGCGGCCGAAATCTTTCCAGTGCTCGACGTGGTTGTGAACGTGACGGTCGGGGATTCGCTTGGAGATCCGGCCGCGGCCGTTGACGTACTCGGTTGCGTGAAGCTCTCTGGTCACGGGGATTGAGAATTCGCGCCAGAGTCGTTTGCGGGTGTCGAGCCAGGACCGAAGGACGCCGGACCAGCGGTCGGGGCGGAACTCAACCCAGCCATAGACGACGAGCCCTGTCCTTGAGTGGCCGGAGTCGTCGACGTAGATCAAGCGGTCGAGGTTTGGGCTCACCCGCGCACCTTACGGATTACGCACCGGGTCCCGGTGGAAGCGTTCCAGTTCGGTCCGCCACTCGGCCACGTCACGCTCGGTCCGGGCCGACCGCTGGTAGGTGTCGAGGCGGTGACTAACGGCGACCACCCAGTCGTTGAAACGCGTGATGATTGCTGCACGGGTATGCGCATTGAACGTGCGGTCGGGACCAGTCGCCTGCTCTTTGCTCCAGTTCATCTTTGCCGCCGTCCAGAGCACGCCGGCCTTCTGGTGCTCCACCGATAGCCAGGTGGCCACCCAGGGCTCAGTCGTGGTGTCGAGCCGGTCAATGGCTTGTTTGACATCTCCAAGGTGTGAGGTGAACGCGTCGCCCACGCCGAAGTCGGCCTCGTGCAGCGAGAGGTCTCTCAGGGTGTCACGTAGGTCTCGGAAGTCGGGGGCTGCGGCCATGTGGCCCATTCTGGCGTGAGCAGACCCGGTGGGGTCGACGCCGCACTGTCGTCGCCGGGATGTCTCAACGAACACGCGGGCCCTGCCCGCGTGTCTGGAGAGATAAGGCCAGCGGGCTTGGGACGTCGGGCTGGTCGCGGTCCCTGATCTACGGACTGGGGCCAGCTGCCGACCTTGCGGCGCCAGACGGCACCTTCTGGGGCCGCCAAGCATGGTGTCTCGATCGGGGTCATGCTGCGCGACTTGGGCTTTCACCCACCGGAGGACGCGAGCAGACCGTACGAGGGGCGCTATGCCTTGTCGTGGCGGCCGCGCCGTAAGCACAGGCTCGGGAGAGTGGAGTGCCCTCAGCAGTAGCGAAGCAGGCTCAAGACCCAGGCGCCATCAACCTGATCAAACTGCAGCACCCCTCTGACGATGCCATCGGGCTCTTTGAAGATCACGAGGGTAGCTGGCCCGCGCGGCTGGATCACAGCAGTGGCCTCTGGATTGCGGGAGGTGAACTCTGTTGCAGCGGCCCATCGTGTCGCCTGCTGGCCCGGTGTTTCCTTGCTGCCCATCTGGCTGTCGGGCTGGCCGACGTTGACCCCGAGGTTCTTTCCCGATGCATCGAGGCAGTCGACCGTGATCGCCTCCGTCAAATCCCCAATCGACGATGCCGTACTCGATGATCCGGCCCCGGGGAGCAGGTTTGGGCCGCCCGTCGATGCCAAGGAACTGACCGCGAGTGTGGCGGCAGCGGCTGTCCCAGCAGCAGCCACCAGGTACGACGTTCGCCGAACTCGCAGCTTGCGTCTGCCCAGCTCGGCGGCCTTGCCTGCCAAGTTGCCCGGATCGGGCACGTCCCCGGCCAGCTCACGTAGTCCTCTCGCCAGTGCGTCCTCTTGATCGCTTCGAATCATGACTGGCCCTTCCCCTTGGTCGCGACGGTGTCTTCGGAGTCCAGCTGGTAGCGACGGAGTTTGGTCATGGCTCGGTGGGTCAGACTTTTGACGGCGCTGACCGAACACCGCATCGTCTCGGCGGTCTGTATTTCCGACAGATCCTCGTAGTAGCGCAGGACAATCACCGTGCGTTCCCGAGGTTCCAAGGAGCGCACCGCCGCCAGGAGAGCCATCGAGTTGGCGAGGTCGATTGCTGGATCAGCACTTGAGTTGTGATTGTCCAGTTCGGCCGTTGGGAGCTCGAAGCCCATTCGATGACGACGGCGCCAGTCATGGACCTGGCGCGTCATCGTGGTACGGGCGTAAGCGTGTACGCGGCCTTGGTCACGGATCTTGGGCCAGGCCACGTACATCCGAGCGAGGGTCTCCTGGGTGACGTCCTTGGCCAAGTCGTAGTCGCCAGTCAACAGGTAGCCCAGCCGGACGAGGCCGGCTGAGGCCCGGCTGGCGAAAGCCACAAACTCTTCGTCGCGGTCCACAGCACCTCACCCTCCTTCTCAGAAATCCGGCCAACACCACGAACCGCCAACCCTCTGGCTCATGTCGTCCATGTATAGACGCCATCTTGAGGCACGTAGTTGCGGCCCAGCTCACCAGGAATCTTCACCACGCGGAGTCGCCGGAGGCCGGCCGAAGCACTGGTCACCTCACTCTTGACATCCTTTCTAGCGGGGGAGGACCCTGTGCACAGTGCACGGAGAGGGGTGCACCATCGGACGAGGGGAAGCGCACTCATGGCCCAGTTGCGACTGATCGGCTCCTTTATCGCGATCGGATTGGGGCTAGCCGGTGGCGTCGCTGCGGCGTCCGCCACCGGAGTGATCACGGGGGCCGGACCCACCCCCCTCACTGCAAAGGCATGCCCCAGCGGGCAGCTCTCGGTCGGCGACGTGACATATGAAAGCGACCTTCCCCGGGTCCCCACCTCCGATGAGACCCCCAATCCATCGGAGGCCACGAACCGTCAGATCACGGTGCCATCAGCCGCCCCTGTACCTGAAAACGTCCAAACCGTGCCGGACGACGCGACACCAGTGGAGAAGGCACAGAACTGGCTCCACGCCCGCCCCGACCTCACGGCCAAGGGAGGCTCACTCGCGGAGGCTGTGCCAATCGATGACGCACACAAGGTCGTGGACATCACGGACAGTGCCGGCGACCGTGTAGCGCAGCTAACCTTTGCCCTCCACGGAGCGAACTGGCGCATCGAAAACATCCGGGAGTGCGCACTATGAAACGCGGAATCCTGCTGGCCATCGCCTGCTTCATCGCGTCGTTTGCAGCTACCGTCCCAACCGCAGCCCAGGCCTACACGTGGCAGAACTTCTACACCGGGAATGGCGGCAAGTGGCCCAACTACTCCAACGTGTACTACCTCGTTCGTCAAGGCTTTCCGTCATCGACCTACTACAACCGGGTTGAAGATGGAGCCACGCAGTGGAACAACATCGGCGGCAGTAGCGGCATCGAACCCGACCTGCTCTACAACGGATCCACCACGAACGCTGGCGACCCCAATGCTCCTTGCAGCGCCACGTATAGCGGCGTCTACTGGCGCAATCTGGACTTCATCAGTACCGCCACCTTGGGGTACACACCCCACTGTGAAAACTCCTCCGGAGTCGTCACTCGGTTCTCGATGTCAATCGACAATCGAAGCACCTGGTACGTGGGGAACGGAACTCCGGGCAGCAGTCAAGACGATCTGTGGAGTACCACCTCGCACGAGATGGGACACGCGACGGGTTGGATGGGCCACTACAACGCTGGTGATTCCTTGTGCGCTGACAACCAGTACCAAGCGACCATGTGCCCGATCTATTTCACTGGCACTGTGCGTTGGCGAACGTTGGACTCAACGACGGTCGGCCTCTTCCAAGCCGCCTACTGACACAACCACCGGGTGGGGGCCTGTGCTGACATGGGCAACCCGGTAGCCTGATGTGGATGCTTTGCGTCCTGAGGCCCGTGGCTTGGTCGTCAAATGTGGGCGTCGATTGGTCGTGAATGTTGACGTCATCGATTGGCACAGGATGGTCGTGTTCGCGAATGTTGACGCCGGTCGAGAGGTGGGTAGGGCGCTCCGCTAGTTATCTCATGTGACTTGCCTGGAGATCGAAATCGGCCCTGTATTGCTCCATCGCCGCGGCGGCGCGGTCCTCGTCCCCGCCGAATAGGCCGCTCTGTAGCGGGGCCCACCGCGCGCCCTGGACGGAGAGCTGCTGGGCAAAGTCTTGGAGGGGGTCACCGTGGCCGCGGCGAGACCGCCACACCGAACGCCCGAGCCAGGACGAACGACGCCATCGCTCCTCGGGGGAGCCGGCGTAGTGCCGAGCGATCACATCCGTGGAGATGAGACCGAGCATGACCTCTGCCCGGTCGAACTCGGAGTCAAAGCTGCCTTGGTCGGGGAGTTGGTCGCGGAACAAGGGCCTGAGGATGTGATGGAGCCAATCGGCCACTGGCGTGTAGTACTTCCCAAGCCTGTTCTGGGTGAAGTCCTCCAGGGCTTCCCGCTGGCTCTTGCCGGTGTGGACAACTCGGACGACTACCTGCGGGCTCCACTCGTTCGCAAATGGTGCGTACGGGTGGCTTGCCTCCAAGAGCGGGACCAGCGTGGACCGATTCTTCTCGCGAACTGACTGCTCGGCCAGCAGTACGCGCAGGCACTCCCACCTGCCGCTGGCCACGCTAGCCAGCGCGGCCGTCATCACCGATGTCAGGCCGGGAATGTGGGCCAGGTCTGTGAGGTCGGTCGAGCCGCTGGTGATCGCGCTCGGTGCCGCGACGAATGACTTTATGCCGGTGGTCCAAGGGGTCAGTGATTCAGGCGAGCCCCACCGCGCGGCGACTTGGAGAGATGCACAGAACGGCTCCACCGTGGCCCACAACTCCTCGGCATGCTCCGCCACGCGCACGACTTGGTCCTCGCCCGGCCCTGCCAAGGGTCGGACCCGATCCTCATCGGTCAGGACCGCGATGACACGGTGAACCTCTTGGGCCACAAGATCATCTAGTTGGATGCGCCGCTGGGGGTCAAGGAGCAGGTCCTTGGTGAGCCGCTTGAGAAGGTCCGCTCGGTCGGCCTCGTCTACATGCTCGACAACCTCAAGCGTCGCGGCCGGGCCCAGTTGCTTCTGGCCCATCAGCCCGTGGATGGTGGTCACCAGCGAAACCGCGGCGGGCGTGTAACCCGAGCCGAACAGATCCGCATAGTTCAGGTCGCTCAATATCTGACCAGCCCCCAGGTCCCACTCAGGCACGGCGCCCGCGTCAAAGCGCACCGGGATGAGCCAGGTGCGGCCTGGCGGCATCTTGCGGAACTCATCGATGGCGAGAGTGATCTCCTCGTTCATGTAGGACTTGTCTTTGGCCCTGGAGTTGTCCGAGAAGCAGGCCAGAAACACCAGCGAGCCGTTCCGGATCGCCTCGCGGATCTTGGCCTTCCACGCATCACCGGGACCAAGCGCTGTGCGATCACGCCAGTAAGGCACCCCCGCGGCCGTTAGAACAGCACAGAGCTCATCCACTTTGGTGGTGTCCTCGTGCACGTAGGACACGAATGCGTGGTTTCCGTCAGGGCTGCTCACAAGGCGGCATCCTACGAAGCCGCACCCTCATCCCGTCGGGCACCGACCCACGACGCCACAACTCCGTCATATAGGTCTGCTTTCGGTCGTTTTCGGGCGCTTCGCGCAGGGTGCGGTGTCGGCGGTCGGGTGGAGCATGAACGCGTGGCCTGAAACCCTCGTCCGAAACTCGTTCGCCTGATATTGTGTGCACGCCCGTTTTAGGGCGGCTTAACATGACGTCACCATCCATCACCGTGAAGAGGACCTACAGATGACGCATGGGCCATCGATCGTTGGTTATGCGCGGGTCTCTACGGAGCGGCAGGACGCCCGAATGCAAGTGGACGCTCTGGAGACTGCGGGGTCGGTTCGGGTCTTCGTCGATGTTTCCTCGGGCGCCCGCGCGGACAGGCCGCAGCTGGCTGCCGCATTCGATTATCTCCGGCCAGGAGATGTGTTGACGGTATGGCGGCTGGATCGCCTTGGGCGGTCCCTGCGCGACCTTATCGACCAGGTGAGGGCGATCGAGGCCCTCGGCGCGGGGTTCCGGTCGCTGACGGAGGCGATCGACACCACCACGCCGGGGGGGCGCGTCATGTTCCACATCTTCGGAGCCTTGGCGGAGTTCGAGCGGGATCTCATCCGGGAGCGGACCAAGGCCGGTCTTGCGGCCGCGGCCGCCGTGGGCCGACACCCGGGCCGGCCCACAGTCATGACACCCGAACGGGTCCAGGCCGCTACCCAGCTGCGCGCCCAGGGCCGCTCGCTGGACTTCATCGCTCGAGCGCTGGGGGTCGGCCGCGGGGCTGTCACCCGCGCCCTCGAGGTGCGCAGCTCTGGGGAGGCATCGTGACGATCCGCTACAGCCGCTGCCGAGTCGACGTCAGCCCTCAGTCGGCAATGATGGTGTCCATGGCCATCGATGAGTCAGAGCACGAGCGAGGCAGGCAGGTCGTCGACCAGGCGCGCGCCGGCAGCGCGCTCGAGGTGGCCTTGGGTAGAGCCCATGCGCTGGTGTCCCGCGCTGCTCATGGGCTCCTTCCGAGCGGCGACGCCGACGTTGACGTTGAGCAGTTCTCAGCCTCGATGCAGTGCTCAGAGGTTGCTCATCTCTTGGAGGCCTGTGGGGCCAGCCCTGACGCCGACGCACTCTCGGACGACTCCCCGAGCGGAGAGCCGGGGGAACTGCTTGCCACGGCGGCCGAGGTCCTCGACGAGATCCCAGTCGACCAGCGACCGACCAGGCTGGTCTCGGCTCGTGGTCACCTGGCAGCCGCCATACTCTCGCTGCCGGACACGACGATCTCCTAACGCGCCGTGGCGACTAGCGCGAACGACCTCCTCGACGAGGCCCAAGCCCAGATCTGGGCCCTGGCCCAAGAGCTGCCTGCGCGAGCCCGCCCGCGCCGGGCCGAGGCCCGCGCCGCATTCGCTGCCCAGGTCGCGGCCTGGCCAGGTTTTGCCCGGGCCGCGCTCCGGGTGTTGGACGCTACGGACCGGTCGGGGGAGAGGTCCGAGGTCCGGCAGACGCTGGTGCGTCTGGCGAGCAGCAGCATCCGCGGTAGCCGCGACGTCGCCCCCGACGCGCACCTGGTACGAGCTGCCGCGTTGTTGGGGGCCGGGGCTGACGCGGTCACCGCCGGCCTCGATGCTGCCGTGGCCACCGACCTGGGGACCAGGGATCGGGTCTTGGCTGCGGTGGAGAGCGCGGCCCGATTCACCGGGGCGTATGCCGAGCACACGAGCACCCGGGGGGCCAATACAGCCGCTAGGTGGTTGGCCCTGTCGGCGCAGGCTGGTGGTCTCATCGAGACCACACCTGTCCAGCGCCGCAGCGACTCGACTGCCACGCCGATCCTCGGGAGCCAGGAGGCGCCGCTGGTGGCTGCGGTCGACCGATGGCGACGTTCCGCCCAAGCCATCCTGGCCCCGAGCCCGCAACCGAGCGCGTCCCTGCCGCGTGTGGCCACGTCGCTGGCCATCGTCTACGCCGCTGCCGCCCAGGCCAGCGACGTCAGCGACCACGACCGGGGTTCCCATCGCGCATCAGCGCGAATGTGGGCGGCCGCGTCGAAAGCGTGGCCGCCACATGTGCAGATCCCCGGTCGGCCGGACGAGGACCTCCACCACGCTGTGACCGCTCTACGGGCTGGGTTGGTCGGTGCGGGGCGCAGCGCCGAGCGGGATACCGCCACGGCAGCCGCCCTGCAGTACGCGGACCAGCTCGGGACGTTGTATGCCGCGCGTGTCGTCGACGTCGTCGATAACCGGCTTGCGGTTATCTCTGCCCGCCGGCTCGTCTCCGAGCTTGAGCGGCCCATCCCGACTGACGTCATCCAAGCCGCCCGTTCCGGACGTTGGGTTCCGCTGCCGACGCACGCCAACGCAGCACAAGCCATCACCAGCACCGCCCTGGCCGCCGTACGCCAGCCGGGCGTCCTGTCTGCGCCCGTCCGGACTGCCCAGCCGGAGCTGGGCATGGATAGGTACACGCGCGACGCGGATCCGCTCACCGGCGGAGGGACCCTCGACCCTGAGGCCGCCGCCGCCCGGCGGGCTTCAGCCGCAGGGTTCTCCCGGTCGACCAGAGCGATGCTCTCATCCGCGACCAACTCGCCGGCGGTCGATCGCGTCCCCAGGAGCGGCCCCGCTCAAAGCCCCGAGCAGAACACCCGGCGGCACCGCTAGCTCCGACCGGAGATCCCAGTCGCCCCTTTGGACCCGGCCCGCCCGGTGACGTGTGCCGGCACCACCCCTCGCCGCTCTTTGGATGTGGCTCGGGGTCACGAATCCCGCCACCATTCCCCGATAGTCCAATCGGCGGGAGCAAGCTATAGGTTAGGGTGCCTCTTAGGCTGGTCCCGCTTCGCGGAACCCGGCCTGGCGAGGCACCCCGAAAGAGCCGATCGCGCTGGCGTGACGCGCGATCGGTGCAGACCTAGAGAGGAGGTGGCGGGGATGGTGGAGCAGCGCGAGGGGCATTACCGGCGGCGTTTGACGGTGGGCCGGCGGGAGCACCGGACGGTGATCCGCCACAGCGATGAGGAGTGGGCGCGGGTGGCCACGATGGCGCAGGCCCAGGGCGTGAGCGTGCCGCGGCTGTACGAGCGGGCGATGTGGGCGGGGGATGTGGTCGCGGCCGCGCGGTTGTCGCGGGTGGTGGGGGAGCTGGGTTTGATTCTGCGGGTGGTGTCGAACAGTGCGAACAACCTGAACCAGTTGGCGAAGGTGGCCAACTCGACCGGGGAGGTGTCCGGGCCTCAGGTCTTGGCCGCGGCCCGGCACCTGGACGGTCAGCTGGAGCGGCTGCGGGGGACGCTGGCGGGCCTGTCCCGTGGCGAGCTGTTCGAGGATGAGCAGTGATCGGCGCGCCGTCGACGATGGTCGTTCACGTGGCCAAGGCCGGCAAGGACATGCCGGGGCTGCTGCGCTACCTGTACGGTCCGGGCAAGTCCGACGAGCACACGAACCAGCGGATGATCACCTCCTCGACGGGGCTCGCCGAGGCCTATCCCGGGGCGTTAACCTCGAGTGAGGCGAGCGAGCTCGGCCGGGTCGTCGACCTGTCCTGGCGGGACCAGATGGCCGAGGCGTCGGCCCTGGCCGGGGTGGGCCGGGGTGGGGTGTCGCGGGCGACGTTGCGAACCGGGGGAGGGCCGGGCACAGTCGAGGACTCGGACAAGCAGCACGTCTACCACCTGATCGCGTCGCTACCTCCGGGGAGCCAGTGGACCGACCAGCAGTGGGCGGTGATCGCGGAGGACCTGGTGACCGGGATGGGGTTCACCGAGGGGCCGGAGGACGACCGGGGCTGTCGCTGGATGGCCGTCGGGCACGGTCGGTCCGCCGGCGGGAACGAGCACATCCACATCGCTGTGAACCTGGTCCGGCAGGACGGGCACCGGGCCTCGGTCCACAACGACTTCGTGCGCGTGCGGCAGGTGCGTGAGTCGATCGAGCAGACCCGCGACTTCGTCCTGCCGCTGCACGACAAGGGCCGGGCCCCGGTCCGGTCGTTGCCGGGGTACTCCCAGGCTGAACACGCCCGCGCCAGGGAGCGGGCCCGGGATGGTGGCTCGGCCTTGCCAGACCGGGTGTTGCTGCACCAGGTCCTGCGGGCCGCGGCCGGGTCCTCCCGCACTGAGGCGGAGTGGATCGAGACGGTCCTGGCGGCCGGGGACGGTATCGAGATGGAGGCCGCCCGGTGGGCACCCGGCGGCCGCGAGGAGGCCACCGGGTACAAGATCCGGCTCGGCGACGGCCCGTGGTTGTCGGCCTCGGCGATCGCGCCGGACCTGACTTTGGGCAAGTTGCGGCCGCAGTGGGCCGATGCTGAGACCGATGACTCCCGCGCCCGGGCGCGGGCCCTGTGGCGGGAAGAGGCGGACCTGCCGGCCGTGCACACGCCCGCACGACCATCGCAGGATCTCGACGCAGCCGAGGCGGCTCTGGCCGAGTGGGCTGCCGACCTGCGGGCTGCCGACCCGGACGACCGCGCGCTGTGGCGGCAGGCCAGCCAAGACGCGGCGGCGGTCACCTCGAGTATGTCCCGCTCCCCGGGCCCCGCCGGAGAGGCCCTGGCCGGCGCGGCGCAGACCCTATCCCGGCAGAGCTTGGCCGTCGCCGGGGAGCAGGCGCCCGCCCCAAGACCCCACTTCGGGCCGAGACCGGCACAGCTCGCGGTCCGGCACATGCAGATCGCGCTCCGGGCCGGGGGCACCGACAGCCACCCGGGCTGGGTGGCGGTGCTCCAACAGCTGCGCCAGGTCCTCTCGGCGATCGAGGCCGCCCGCCGGGCCCGGCAGGAACTCGTCGCCGCGACCCAACTGGCGGGCGCCCGCCGCGTGGTCAGCGACGCCGAACAGCACGCTCGGGCCCAGTACCGCACCAACGACCTGGACGGCCTCAGGGAGGCCCGCAGAGCCCGGGAGACCAGCATGGTCCCCGGACGGGCTGCGGCCGCCACAGGGACGCTGTCTACGCGTCCTGAGCCACGACGCGCAACTGCTGCGGAGCCGAGACGGCATCGAGGCCGCTAACGGCTAGGCGCCGAACCTCAGGTTAAACGCGCTCCCGAAGACGGAAAGGGCTTTGGTTACGGGGATCCATTTGACCTGTGAGTAGCACTTCCGTCCCGTCGTCACCCCTGTGCAGGGCACTTCCGTGGTACCAGTGCTGATGATCCCTCGAGCGCTGACCTGGAAGTTCAGGACACTTACGACTAGGAAGACTGGCCCGCCACTGTCACCCGTGCCGGCGGCGTTCGTGCCATCGGTTCGACTCCCCTGAACGACGCCACTTACGGTGTAGCTGCCAATGGTCTCGGTGGTGTTGGTGTTGGTGACCTTGATCGAGCACCTGGCACCACTGAAGGATCCTGAGGTGCACACCATGTCATTCAGGAGACTGTTCCCCTTGGACAGGACAACGTAGCTATCGGCTCCGTTCCAGGCCCCGATGTACGTCCTGTTGCCCGATGAGCCCACGTTGATCATCATCGAGTCGCTGCCTTGGGATGCCCCCACTGTGCCGGCGACATTTCCGATGTTCGTACCGGCACCGTTGTAGACCTGCATGCCGTTACTGCCGCAGTGGGCGGCAGAGAGAAGGTAGGAGTGGGTGCCATCGGTGGCCCCGAACCCGGAGGTGCATGACGCAGTCGCGCCGACGCGGATCCTGGCCCCGCCGAAATACGGCGAGGTGTCAGCTTGACGTCCAGCTAAAGGGACGTCCTCCTCTCCTGGTACCAAGACGAGGGGGATGTCGGTTAGCCGGGTCTTAGCCGTCAGACTGCTGGAGCCCGTGTCGCCGGTGGCGATCTCGATGTGACTTCCGTCGGGCGCTGGGCTGAACGAGTAGGACCGCTCCTCGGCTGGGACCTTGCGGAGCTGTTCGTCCGCGACGATGGCGTCGATTGCGCTTTGCATCTCAGCCAGGGAGTACTTCGAGGGCTGCACATCGATGCCGATCCCGCCTTTTCGGATCGCCTCGAGCATGGTGGAGAGCCCTGGTGCCACCTCGCCCTTCCAGACAAGGACGAGTTTGTTTTGATCCTGCTCAACGGCCAAGCTGGTGTATCCCTCATACCCCTCGGCTTGGATCGCATCGAGGATTTTGTTGCCGGCTATGTCGAGCGGGACCTGCGCCTCCATGATGGCGTCGGCGCCCGGCGCCGAATCGTCAGTAGGAACCACTGGTCGGGTTCCCCCGGGGGGAGAACCAGCGATTGCCATGGTCGGAACTGCGATCGATAGCGCCACAACGCCCACAAGGGCTAGGAGCCGCTTCTTGATAGCTGACTTCGGCATGTTCCCTCCCGAATCCTTCAAACCCCCACCTTTTGCAGGGTACCGCTGCGCTGTTGCTGGGGGAAGGGCCCTAGGGGTGCGCAGCGTCGGTGCCGGGCTCTGGTCAGCCAATGGTGGGCCAGCGCCGCAGGGTCCGAGGTCGATCGAGGTCCTGACCGGGTCGAGTGGCCGCCCAGGCCGGTGCACCCGGCGACGTCCAGCCGCCGCGGCGAGTCGGCTTGGTCCTGGTCTGCAGGCCCATGAGCGCCGCTGAGCGGGGGCCGATGCTCACGGTCAGGTCCTCAGCGCCGCTGAGTCCGTGGCCGGCCAAGGGTCTGGCCAGGCTGTGTTGCGGGTCGGGCGGGGGTCCCTGCCCGGCACTGGGCGTCGACGAGCATGTCGCGGGTCGGGCGGGAGAACCCGGCGCCGGATGCCTGCCGGGCGACGGTGGCTTCCTCGGACACGGTCGCGCCCGGCGCCACCGCACCCCGGTCGTATCGCCGCGCCGGCGCTTGCTCAACGGCAGCTTTCGCCGCGGCGGCGTCGAAGTCGCCGCCGCGGCCGGCGGCTTGCTCGCGGCCGGTGATGGCCCGCTGCGCGGTCGCATCGAGGTCCTCCGCGCGCGCCGGCGATGCCGTCCTCTCGGCCGCGACCTGGGAGTGGTCGTCCAGGACGTCGAGGCGATCGGCCACGGTGCGGGCCTGGTCGGCGCGCTCGAGGAGCTGGTCGACGCTCGTGGTGGTGTAGCGGGCCAGCTGGTCGCGGTCGGCGTCAGCCGGCAGCGCGGCCGCGACCCGGTCTTGGGTAGCGGCGAGTTCGTCGAACGCGTCGGCGTCGCCGGCCCGCAGCGGCCCGCGCAGGTCGCGCAGGGTGTTGTCGATGACTGCCACACCTGCGGTGGGTGCGGCATCACCGACGTCGAGCAGGGTCCGGAACATCTCGGGGTCGTCGCGCCATAGCTGGGCGGGGTCGCTGCCTCGCAGCATCGGCAGCGCCCGGGCGTCGACGCCGCGCTCGGTGAGCATCCAGAAGTCGGCCTCGGTGGCCTTGGACCCGGCCGGGTCGCCGTCCAGGGCAGTCCACACCCGGCCGCCGGAGCGGGCGGCCAGCGTGTCCGCCTGGGTGGCGGTCAGGGCGGTGCCCAACGGTGCGACGCCGGCGTAGCGGCCTTGTCCGGCAACGGTGGTGGCGATCGCGTCGAAGGGCCCTTCGACGCGGACCAATCGGGCCCCTTCGGGGGCCTCATGTAGGCCCAGGAGGTGGTCGCCCTTGGTGTATGCCGGCGTCTCGCCGGTGTTGACGTACTTAGGGGCCTGCGGCGACCCGGACAGGTCCCGGCCGACAAAGCCGAGGACCTGGCCGTCGTCGTCGCGGATGGACACCGTCGCCCGGTCGCGGAAGGCGTCGACGACGTTGCCGCGTGAGGAGACTCGGCCCAGCCCGGCGGCGACGATCTCTTCATCGGAGGCGCCGCCGCGGCGCAGCTGGTCGGTCAGTCCGGTCCAGCCGGCCGGGGCGTACCCGAGCTGCCACCGGCCCCCGGCGACGACGTCGGCGCCTAGCCGGCTCTGGAGGTATTGGCCACCCTTGCTGTTCGGTGTGGCCTGGCTGGCGAAGTAGTCCGCGGCCTGCCCGTTCAACTCGATGGTTCGCTCGCGAGTGATGGGGCCCTCCACGTCCGTGCCGGGCCCCGGTCGGGTCAGGGTCGGGTGGTCGTAGGCGGTCCAGTAGTGCAGGCCGCGCTCTTGCCAGTCCAGCGCCTTCCAGGTCGCCTTCGCCTGCTCAGGGGATGTTCCTGCCGGCAGGACGGCGGCGTGGCTTGCCTCAGCCATAGCCCAGGCGGCCGCCCGGTGGGCGCGCTCCTCCGCGGTGGACGCCTTGCTCGGAGCCATACCGCGCTCCGACGCGTCCACCGCGGAGGCTCCCACCCGGGCGGCGGGGGGAGGGGGTGCGCCCTTCCCGGGTGGGAGTGTGCGGGCCTGCTGGGTGTCGTACTGCTTCCAGAACAGGTCGGTCTTGGTTTGCATCGGTAGGTCGTCCCAGGAGCGTTGAACGGTGCCCTCGGCGCCTCGGGCCGGCCCGCCGGCGTCAGCCTCCCATGCGGCCCGTGCTATCGACCACGCCTGGCGCCGGTGCGTTGCTTCATCCGGGGTAGCGGCTTTGGTTGGGGAGACGCCTCGATCGTGGTTCTCCCGGTAGGCAGGGAGAACCCTGGCCGGGGCGGGGCCCGCTGAGGCCCCCGCTAGCTGGTCGAACACCGCGCGGTCCACCTGGCCGTCGCCGGCCTCCCACGCCGGGACATAGCCCAGCGCGGTGCGACTGGGCAGGACCAGGCTGTCGACCGGCACGTGGGCGCCGGTCACTGTGGGGACGTAGTGGGCGCCGTCGTCGCCCGGCACGGGCCCACCGGTTGCCAGCACGGGAAGGTCGGCGTCGGCGGTGCGCATGACTAGTGGCACCGCTGCGCCCGCCGAAGCACCGATCAAGGCCTCCTCGACGCGCGCGGTGTCATTGGCGCTGGTCGAGGCGGCATCGGCCGCGGCGTTGGCCTGCGCGTCGCTGACGGCAGCCGCGACAGTCGCGCCCAGGTCCACGCCATGTCTCTGCCGGCTGTGAGTGTTCAGGTCGGCGGCGGCTACTGCGGCGTCCTTGTCGGCGGGGTCGTCCGCGAGGTCGCGAAGCGCGGTCTCCCACGCAGCCGCGGTCCGCCCCGCATCCGATCCCGCCGGGGCGCGGTCGTAGTACCGCTGGGCCGCCGCGCTCAAAGGGCGATCGCGGTCGGGATCCCGGGTCGGGTCCGGGCGCGCAGGTGGAACGGCGATGGTCGCGTCGTCGCGGCTCTCCTCACGGCCCGCCTCCGATCGGTCGGCGAGGGTGGCGCGGCCAAGGAGGAGGTGCTCACGCAGGGCTTGGGCGGCTGCCCGGTCGCGCTCAGCGCCGGATCGGGAGATCCGCTCGACGAGCTGCGCGACACCGGTCAGTGCGGTGCGCAGGCTCTGGTCGAGGTGGTGCCCGATCTCGAACTCTTCGTGCATGTGCTGACTCATCGCCTACGCTCCTTCGCTGCGGATGAGGTCGACCCGACTGGGCTGTCGGGGCGACTCAGGGTCGGTGTGGAACTGGCCGGCCTCTGGTGGCTGGCTGAGCCAGGTTTCCTGCTGCTGGTGGACCGTTTCGTGCCGGGTCGCAGCGCAGCCGGCGAACGTGCCGTCCTCGGCGGTCAACGTCCTCATGTGGACGTCGAGGTGGTCTCGCCACCAGGTGGAAAGCGCCGGGGCGGGCTCACGGCGCATCACCTCGAAGGCCTCCCAGACGGCCTCCAGGCGGGCGATTGCTTCACTGTGCCGCCACCAGGTGGCGCACCACTTGCCCTGGCTCGGTCGGTGCCGCCAGTTCGGCAGCACGTATCCCTCTACGAACGCGTCCAAGGATGCGAACTCCGTGACGATCGGGGCCCCGGGCCGGTCGACGGCCCGGGCCGCCCCGGCGAGGGCCTCTCCGGCCCGGGACAGCGCCCGCTCGGCCGACTCCACCGCGGCCCGGGCGCTGAGCACGGCTGCAGCCTCGTGGGACGGCTCTTGGCGCACCTCGAGGAGGTATGCCTCGGCCGCGGTGAGCTCGGCCTCGGTGTGGGCGCGGGCCTCCTCGGCGTCGACCAGCGCGGCCCGGGCGGCCTCGACGGCTCGCTCGGCCTTCTCGACCTTGACCCGTGCGGCCACCTGCGCTCCGGGGGTGCCGGCGCGGTGGCCGCCGGTCAGATCCTTTTCGGCGGCTGACGCGGCCTCGAGCGCGCCCTCGGCGTCGTCGACGGCCCGCTGGCGGGCCGTCACCGTTTGTGACCGGCGTTGAGCCGCCGCCCGCGCCGCGCTGGCCGCCGCTTCGGCGCCGGCGAGGCGGGGGCCGATGGTGGGTGCGGCGTCCTGCACCTCCCGGAGCCGGGCCTGGGCGACGCCTAGCGCCGCAGCGGCGTCCAGCGCGGCGTCCTCGGCGGCTGCCACAGTCGGCGTCGACGCCGTCGTCGACGAGGACGACTCGAGCAAGGAGGGGTGCGGGTCGAAGGAGTCGGCGGGGAGGCTGTGGAGGGCGGTGACGTTGCCGGTGGTCTTGTTGTTCCGCATCGGGCTAGACCCTTTCGGTGACAGCGGCCGCGTAGTGCTGTTGGGAGGCGGTCGCCTTCCAACCCCACGGCTCGTCGGTGAAGTCGATCGTTTCGAGCAGGATTGCGCGGGCGCCGGAGGCAAACACGATGGCGCGGCCGTTGGGCAGCGCCCGAAGGTCGGCCTCGGTGAAGATCCGCTCATCGCGGATCTGAGTGCCCACGGTCCGGTGCCCACGGGTGCCGGTGGACAAGGATCGGTCGCGCACCTGGCGATCGCCGACCAGGCGGGACAAGTCGGCCAGGTTGTCCGCGTCGTTGAGACCTCGGCCCACGCTGAGGATGTTCGTCGCCGACCACATCTTGGTGAATCCCATACGGCCCCAGGCCTCTTCGCCTTGGGCGGCGGACTGGAGGATGGTCACCAGGATGATGCCGCGGCCGCCGGCGTGGCTGTACAGGGCGGGTAGCTCGGGCCAACGGCAAACGTTCGCGGCCTCGTCGAGCTCGAAGAGCACCGGCACCGGGCATCGGCCGCCGCTTTGCTCGGAGAGGTCCTCAGCGGCGGCGAACACGGCCGCCACCAGGGCGCCGGTCAGAGCGCGGGCCGAGCCGGGGCCTTCCTTGGACAGCAGGTAGAGCGTGTCGGTGGAGCGGACGAATGCGGCCGGGTCGAACTGCGGGCGCCCGTCCAGGACGCCGGCCCCGCGGGGTGCGATCCAGTCGACGTAGCGAGGGTCACGCAGGAACCGGAAGAAGCTCATCGCGGTGCCGTACACGCCGTCGCGCTGGCCCTTGTCCAGCCGGAGCAGCTTGTCCAGGTCCTTGGCCATCATCGCGAAGCCGTGGGCGCGCAGGATCTCGCGCGGGTCGGGCACGCCCGGGCCCGGCTCGTCGCCGGTGAGCCAGTCCGGCAGGCGGGTTATGGATTCGCCCCCGCGAGCCGCAGCGACCAGCAGGGTCGCAGCCAGTGAGCGGCCTTCGGGCTCGAAGTATGGGTCGACCCCGGAGGTGTCCTCGGAGGTCCTGGACGCGGCCCAGAGCGCGACCAGTTTCTCGGCCCGTTCCACCGTGGTGATGAACGTGAGCGGGTTCCACCACCACACGGCCGGCTCTCGGACGATCTCTTGTGGGTCGTTGACCCAGACGTGCCCGACCTCGGAGCGGGGTCCACGGGTCAGGTCGTGCAGGTCCCTCTTATTGGAGGTGCTGATCGCCGGGCCGCCGTGGGTCACCAGCTGGCGTACCGCGATGCGGCGGGTCTTGCCGCCTCGGGTACCGATGATCCAGATCTGGGACCACTCATAAGTGCCGAACAGAGCCACGTGGAAAGCCACCGACCGACCCAGCGGTACCCCCACCCCCGCCGACAGCGCCCCCTTGCGGGCGGCGTCCTGGCGAGCGTCAGCCTCGGTCATCCCGGCCAAGTCGCGCCGGGATGACATGTACCGAGCCAAAGGGTCAGTCCAGACCCGGGAGCGACGCGAACGGAGGACAACCCACACCGCCGGCGCGAGCAGCCCGGCCAGCAGCACGGCCTCGCACCCTGCGGCCACGGTCGCGGTGCCGCTCCACCGAGGCCCTGTCGGGTGCTGGAGCCAGCCACGAGGCGACCCGTAGCCCAGGCCCGCGATCGCGGCGGCACCCCAGGTCAAGACCACGAGCACCAGCCCGCCAAGGAGCAGGAGCACGATCCCCAAGACGAGCGCCGCGTCCCCACCGCCGGGCGCCGCCTGCTTGTTCGGACGAGAGTCGACCATCAGCTGACCCGTCCCGTCTGCCAACGCCTCGACCGGGTCCGCACCAGCAGCACGACCAGGACCACACCAACCGCGGCCACGGCCGCGGGACAGACCCGAGCAGGTAGGTCGTCTGCGGATATCGCGACCGCCACCGAGCCGGTGGCGGCGAACCCGGCCAGGGCGGTTCCCAGGACCTCGAGGAACCACCAGACCTGGCGCCTGGCCTGCCGGCTCATCGCTCGCTGCCCACGCGCCGGTTGGAGCGGGCCAAGGATTCGAACGTGTCGCGCCAGTTGACGTTCGTGTCATGCGCGGTCAGCTCGGCCGGGGTCAGCATCACCCGGAACGGGGTGCCCACCTCCTTGCCGACCTTGAGCATGAACTTTCCCCGCCCAGGTGGCGGATCGGTGGTGCCGGTTTCTGGGTTGACGCGGCCCGGCACCGACCACGACGCGAGCAGGGCTTCCTCTTCGGCGCTCATCCCGAACACCTGGTTCAGGTTCCCCATCTCCTTGGGTGCCAGACCCCCGAGGAAGACCATCTCGGAGCGAGACACGAACCCGAACGCCTTCTCGGTGGCATCGGCCGACGCCAGCTTCAAGTCGTCCATCGTGTGCGTCACCAGGATCTGGGCCAGGTTCAGGGTGCGGTTGAGTCGGGTGATGTCGTCGACTCGGTCGACCATGAAGTCCGCCGCGCGCAGAGCGCGCCACAGCTCGTCCATCACCATGAAGTAGGTGCGCTTGGGTGCCAGCCCCGCCTCGCCGAGATACTTCGCAGCCGCCACGGCCGCAGAGCCGTACGACCAGCAAACCAGCTGAAGTCCTGCTTGGAGACGGGAGTCCATCGCATCGACCGCCGAGAGGTCGAAGACCGCCGGCTTGTGCATCTGCAAGGGGGTGGTCGTGGGGTGGGCGAACACGTCGCCAAACTCCCCGTCCCCGGACAGCGCGATCAGGGCGTCGATGACACCTTCAAGGCGGTTGGAGTACCGCTCGAGCTCTCCACGGTCGTTGACGATCGCAGCCAGCCGCTCGGGCCGGGACTGGATCAACTTGAGCAGGTCGGGCACGACCGGGGTCTGGCCGGGGTGAGCCTCCTCCCACAGCCGTGGTGTGGCCGCGAGAACGCTGCGCTCATGGGCCTCCAGGGGCCGCAGCAGCGCCAGCTCGCACAGCCCTGCCAGGACGTTGAGCCGGCGGGCCTCGATGTCGGCTTCGGCCTCGAGGCGGACCCGTTCGGGCAGTTGGGCCAGACGGTCTGCCAGTGGGCCGCGGTCCAGCGGGTTCACGTACTCCACCCCACGACCAGGGGCGATGACCTGACCGCCGAGGCATCGGCCTATGAGGTCGACGTATTCGCCCTTCACGTCCGACAGAGCCAGGCTGATGATTCCCTTGGTGGCGAGCTGCACGATCAGCCGGGCAACGAAGCTGGACTTGCCCAGGCCTGGCCGGCCCAGAACGAAGGCTGAGGGGTTGTTGATCAGCCCGGCCGCGAACCATGAGACCTGGTCGGCGCAGACGATCCCGCGCCCGTTGAGGTGCGCGCCGAGAGCCGCACCGATCATCGGCAGGGTTCCGCCGGCGCTGAACGGGTACAGCCCGGCGACCTGGACGGTCGGGCCGCGGAACTCCGGCGGGCCGTCGATGATCGCCGTGGGACCGCCACCCGGTAGGTCCCAGCCGAGTCGGCCGGGCTCTAGGGGTGCGGCCTTGGCTGTCACCCGACGCCAGCGTCGCTGTTTGGCGGTGGCTCTCGCGTGCCGGCGGTGATGCTTCTCGGAACGGATCTCGCTCATCGCTGGCCCCTCGTCGTCCGGCCCTTCTTCCCGGCCGCGACCTGCTCCTTGTGCTTGCGCGGTACCCGGCCCACTATCTGCGGGACCACTCCCAGCGGGAGTCCGGTCAGAAACGCCATGTCCTGGCTACCTCGCGGGATCCGGAGCCCGATCCGGGCCTGCGCTGCGAGGCCGGACTTCACTGCGCGTGAGGCCTTGCGCAGGGCGTCCTGGCTGAACGCCGAGACGGTGACCACGATCCCGACCCGCACCAGCGGGGAGCCCTGCGCCTCCTGCGCTGCGACCTGGCGGGCCGCGTCCAGCTCGGCGCTGGCGATTGCCTTCTCCCGTTTGCCCTGGGTGGCTTTGAAGGTGGCCTTGCGGACGTCGGCGTCGGCGGCCGCCGCGGACGTCTCGGGCGACTCCGGGCGGAACAGGATGGCCACCCGTTTGCGGGCGATGTCTTTGTGCGGCTCGAGCATCCGCTGCAGCGTCTCGGCGTAGAACGCACCTCGGGGCGGGTGCTTCATCTGCCAGGTACGGGACACTGCAGACTCGTGCACATAGATGTCCGGCTGGACCTCGTGATAGATCGGCCCGGCCTCGGACCACATCAGTTCCGTCCCCACGCCTTCACCAGCGGCCGCGGCCAGCTGGGCCTCCTCGACGTCATCGGCGACTGAGGGGTCGAACGCGACCCGCGTCAGATCTGTGATCTCTTGAGCCGTGCAGGGACGGACGGCGGTGCCGGCGCCGGTGGCCGCCAGCGACCCGGTCCACGCCGGCAACAGGTCACCGATCTGCTCGGCCATCTCCTGGCGCGACCGGACCCAAGTCTTCGCGCCGTCGCCATCGGTCTCCTCGACCCTGGCCGTGAGGGTGATGGTGAGCCGGCATGTCAACGTCGGCGAGCCCACCTTGTAGCTCTCACGGATCTGCTTCTCGACGACCTGGGCGAACTCCGGCACGTTCTCGTCACTGGAGCGGCCGCGCTCCATGGCCCGGTCCAGGCGCTGACCTGAATCCGGCACCGTCTCCACCACAACCGCCGCACCGACCAACTCCTCGATGGTGTTCATCTGGGACAGCCAGGCCGCCCAGTGGGCGACCTGGCTGTCCCGGACGCGCTTGTCCTGGCCTGCGAACCCGTTTGGGGAAGTGCTCAGCACGACCGAGAACAGGTCCGCGTGCGGCCAATGCAGTAGGCCGAACGCGCGCCCGTGCATGTCGGTCTCGCTGGTCAGCTCGGTGGCCGCAGCAAGGCCGGGCAGCCGGCACGAACCGTCCGGGGTCGCGCCGACAATGCCCTGACGCAACTCCGCCTTGCCCGCGCGCTTCGCCGCGCGCGCCTGACGTCCCCGCCACAGCACTTGGTAGCGGCCGTAACCGTCCTTCGTGGGAAAGGCGGTGGGTGCGGCAAGGGCCAGGGCCACGACCGCCCAGACCAGGCCCGCGACCACGTTGATCAGGCACAGAAGCATCAGGATCACCGCCGCCAGCACCAGGAAGACGCTCGCGCCGAAGCTCAGCCTGCCCAGGCCAGGCATCTTCGGCTCACGCAGGTTGCCGTACCGAACCGCCTCCGTCTCGCGCACTGTCACATCACTCATCGGACCCTCTCCTCTTCCTGCTCGACGACCCCGGCGGAGCCGGGCGTATTACCTGCCCGGGCGGTCACGCAGCCCCCTCTTCGGGCTCTGCGTCAGCGACATGCCCTGCGCCGGACTGACCGACCCCTCCGATACCTCCGGCCCAGGAGCGGCCCCCGGCGGAGCCGCTCTCAGCACCGCCACCTCCCGGCGAGCCTGACCCCCCTCCCCCGCTCGAGCCTGAGCCCGAGGGCGGAGGCGCGGCAGGCGGGACCGCCGCGGCTGCACCTGACGCCCCGCTAGCTCCCGCTGCGCCGGTGGTCCCCGCTGCTCCACCAGTGCTCGCGGCACCCCACCCGCCGGTCGCCACGATCGCGGCACCTGCGGCGACCACGCCCATCGCCGCAGCCCCAGAAAACGCACTCGACGAGCCCATCGCCGCGGCCGGCATCAGGAACTTGATGAACGCAGGCAGGGCCACCGCCGCCATCACCATGATGGTCAGCCCGTACATCGCGTTCTGGATGTCGTTGCCGGACGTGGCGTGGGTGTTCTGGGTCATCTCCATGATCCCGACCGCGTAGATGATCGCGGCGACCGGCTTGTACAGCGCGAACCCGATGATCAGCAGCGCCAGCCGCTTGAACCGAGCCCACCCCTCCTCGGAGGCTGTGGCGGCCGCGCTTGGCGGGACGAACACCATCAGGACCATGAGCGCGGCCCCGCGAACGATCATGAACACGCACTGCACGATCGCGCCGATCGTGCACACCAGGAAGATCACGAACCAGAGGCCTAGAGACGTGGCTGGTTGTCCGCTCGCGAGCCCAGAGCTGATCAGCATCCTCAGGCCCTCGGAGGGGGACCGGCCGCCCGAGGCGCGTTGGATGATCCACGGCGAAAAGGCATCGCCAGCGCGGATCAGCAGCTCAGTGCCCGCCACCACGACCAGCGAACCAGCGCCGACCGCCGACACCTGGCGCAGCAGATGGCGCGCCTCGCCCCCGTTACTCGTCCACGCGATGCGAGTGATCGCCACGGCGAAAGACACCAACGCGATCGAACCCGTTACGGGGCCGATCCACGCCTGCATCTGACCGATGACCGACGACATAGACCAGGAGTTCCCGCTCCCGGTGGCCACCACAGGCGACGGAACCGAGAGCCAGAACGTAGACAGGAACTTGACCATGGTCACGACGCCCTCGCCGATCGCCTTGACGATGGACTCGAACGCCGACTGCGCGGCCTCCTTGGCGTAGCAGCCGACGTCTCCCGGGAAACAGGTTGGCAGCAGCGATGGCAGTGCAGCGCTCATGGGTGCGGCCCCCAGGCGGTGAATCCGGCGGGGATCCCCTGCACGATCCCGCCTTCGGGGATCAGACGAGACCCGTCGATCTTCCAATCGCCACTGGTCCACACCATCGGGACGATGTTCTCGGCATATAGGCCCTGGCCGAACACGATGAGATCGACGTTGCATGCTTCCGGTGTGCAACCCGTCAAGCGGAAGGCGGCCAGGTTGGCGGGGTTACCGCTGGAAGAGGCCAGGTCCGAGAGTGCCTTGTCACGGCCTGGGCCGGATACAAACTGGCTCTCGATGACCCGCTGGCCCGTCCCCGGCGTAAACGCGGCCAAAGTGATATTCGCGGCGGCCATCACTGCGCCCGCAGGCGAGTGCTGGAAGCACTCTCTGAGCGGATCACTGAGCCTTTTAGGACCGAGCTCAGATGATGCCGGAATAGCCGCGGCGAGGAACGGCTGCCAGGTGGCGGCGGCTAGCGCCGCCACCGGGGACCCCGCCGAGCCGGTGGTGCCGTTGCACCCCGAGTCTGGCCAGCCCACCGGGCTCTGCGAGGTGGGCTGGGTGGAGGGCGGCGGCGAAGAGCTGTGGCCGCTCGAAGAGGCCGTCGCCGTGGTCGTGGATCCGGTTGGTGTGGGAGCTGCGGAGGGTGTTCCTCCACGGGTCAGCACGTAGACCAGACCAGCTACGACCAGGACCACCACGCCCGCGGCCGCGTACCAGCTGGCGCCCGGCCCGGAGCGCCCCGGGGTTTCCTGTGTAGTCATCGCTTCCCTCTCCTCCTCGCCCTCATCGGGCGACGTTTCGGCCTTGTTCTTGTGCCCGGGGTTCTGCTCAGGAACGACCCGAACCCCGGGCACACGGTGAGCAAGCCATCGACCTACGCGACGTCAGGCGGTGATGCCCAGCGCCCCGAAGATCACCGAGGCGGCCGTGAGGAACACGCCCGCGACCAGCGTCAGGGCTGCACCGGCACCGCCCTCGAACTGCCCATGCCGCAGCGCCGACAGTCCAGCCTTGCCCATCGCGGCGCAGAACGCCGCGATGAGCGCGACGCCCGCCAGGAACGTCACCCATCCGACGATCGTCGTCAGGTGAGCGGTGCCGGGCGGGCGGACCCCCACGGCAGGCACTGCGGCATACGCCCTTGCCATCACTCCAGCGACCATGACGGTCTCCTTCCAATCGAACCGGCCCGGCTCTCGGGCACGGTTACCCGCCCGGCGCAGACTGCGCCGGGACGTCTTGTGGTGGGCGCGTCATGGCTGGACCGCCCCTTCCGGTTGGGACAGCACCTGGCTGGCCCTCCAGCGCCCATCGGGGGCCTGGGACAGCGCGACGACGACCACCCAGGCCTGGCCCGGCAGGGTGGCGCCGTTGGCCGCGTGGGCGGTCACGGTGACGAAGACCCGGCGGGCGGTCGAGGCGTTACTCACCGGGGGTGGTGGCTCGGTGTCAGGGCGCACGGTCGTCGACGTCCACCCGTGGTTGGCCGACAGGGTGAGCCACCATGCGCCACCGCCCGCGGTGAGCGCCGAGACGCGAGCTGCGGCCTCCGGTGTCATCCACCGGGCCGCGCGCCGGGCCGCGTCTTGCGGCGAGGCGTCGAAGGCGGTGTCGTAGCGGAACGTGGTTTGAGCGACGGCAGCCGCCACACTCTCGGGGTCGTCGTCCTTGACCCCGCGCACCTCTCCCCCGCGGGGGAATCCCGTCCGTCCTGACGGGACGGCATTGGGCGCGGTGAGCAGTGCGGTCGACGAGCTGCGTGGGGACGTGGTCCCCGCGCTCCGCGGCGACGACGAGGAGGACGTCTCAGCAGGCACTGACGGGCGCTCGACGGCGCAGCCGGCCAGCAGTACCGCGACGGCGCACGCGGCGCTCCAGACAGCAGCGGGGAACGGTCGGGGCCTGGTCATGGGATCCTCCGAACGACCCAGTCAGCGGTGTCGAATGCGGAGGCCTGGACCACCTTGACGACGTCCCCCGTGTGCGGGGCGTGGATGAAGCGGCCACCACCCAGGTAGAGGGCTACGTGACCCCACGCTCCGTCGCTGGAGGGGTGGAAGTTGATCAGGACCACGTCGCCGGGGGCCATCGCCGCGAGCGGGTAGGGCTGGCCCATGGTCCGAGTCGCGACCGTTTTCAGCGCTGATGTGACGAGTTGGTTCGTTGTCCCGGCCCCGATGTCCACGTGGAACCCTTGGAAGGTGGCGTAGCGCACGAGGCCTTCACAGTCGAAGCCAACCGGGGGGCCGGCCGACCACAGGTATCCGGTCGGGCCGCGGGTGTCGCCTGCACCCCAGATGTAGGGATAGCCCAAGTACTTCTCGGCGGCCGCCACGGCGGCCGCGCCGCCGGCGGACCCACCTGTGGCGCCGAGGACGGTGAACGTCTGCGCTAGGGCGATGATGGTGGGGACGTAGTTGTCCGTCTCGGTGATCCCGGTCGGGAAGCCGCCGGAGGCGTACACGTTGCCCATGCCGGCGTTGTAGCCAGCCAGGGCGTTTTGGACCGCCGTCCCGTGAGTAATCCGGCCCGACTTCAGGGCGGCGTTCGCCTCCGCGAACAGCTCGCACATGAGCGCCCCCTGGGACGGGATCGCGTCGCCCGGGTCGAGGGCTGAGGCGGATCCGTTGTGGTCGTAGTCCTTGCCCCAGGTCGCCCAGGTCCCCGGCATGAACTGGGCGATGCCTTGCGCTCCCGCAGGCGACACCGCGGTGGGGTTCCAGGCCGACTCGGCCTGGATCTGGGCTGCGATGAGGGGGGCCGACTCATCGGGACACATGGCGCCGGCCTGCTCCACCAGCGCCACGTACTGCGGAGATACCAAGGCGGTGTTGAGCGTGCCGCTCCCCAGAGTCTGGAGCGCCGGTGACTGCCCTCCGATGGCACCGGCCAGGATCACCGGCAGAACTAGCGTCGCTGCGCCGAGGCCACCGACCGCCCACGTAGCGCCCTTCATTGCCCACCGGCCCGCGGTACCGCGTACAGCGATGTGGTCGACCCGTCGGCCGCCACGACCAGCGCCATCCCAGCGTCGGTCACTGCGGCGGGAGCTGTCGGCGTCGTAGCCGAGCCCACATCTGCAGCCGGAACGCTGACACCGCCGGCACTGGTGACCGTGCCCACTCCCCCGGTCGTGGTCCCAAAGGCCACCGCGGTGCCGATCGCGGACGTGGACCAGTCAGCGGGTAGCGGTTTGACTGCGCCGGTGCTCAGATCCAGCCAGGAGGAGCCGTACAGCCCCCACCGGGCGGACGGCGAGACCCAGAGGGGTAGCGAGGTAGCCGACCCGTCTGAGGACCCGAACTGAGCGGCCGGCACCGGTGAGGAAGTCCACACTGGAAGCCACGACGAAGTCGAAAACGCCCGCAGTACAACGGTGTCGGGCGATGCCGAGTAGGCGGCGACGAGGTCCTCACCGGCCACCCCGACCGCTCCAGCCCACGGTAGGTGGGCAGGAGCGGGGAGGGTCACACCGGCCCCAGCGACCCGGTCTGACACCGTCCGCCAGGCCTGGCCGGCGCCGGCGGCGATCAAGTCTCCAGTCGAGGTCGACCCGACCGCCGATGATCCGGCCGCCAGCACCCGCCACTGGAGCCGGCCAGCGGCCAGGACGCCAATGTGCTGGCCCTGGCCCTGCACGAGCACCCCGGCGCCCGTCGTAATGACGCCGGAGGCATCGCTGGGCAGGCTCCAGACGCCAACCCGGTGACCAGAGGCCGGCTCCCACGCTACAAGCTGAGATGAGGACCAGGCCACCACCAGGGCATGCCCACCCCCGGCTATGACGACCGGTCCTCCGGTCAGGTTCGACCCCATCACCGCGCCCGGCAGCGACGACGACCACACCTGGCTACCGGTGTGGTCGTTCAGAGCCACCACGGCCCCACTGTCCTCACTAGGGGTGAAGACCAAGCCCGCGGCCGACGCAATCGCGGCCGGAGACGAAGTGCCCAACGGCCGTGACCACGCGGCGACCGGGGACCATCCCGGCGGCACGGCAACCGGCATCTGTGTGGGCTGCGGTGCCGGCGACGAGGCGACGGCAGCCGGACGCGAGCCAAGCGACCACCCGGAACGGGTGGCTACCCAGGTCAGCCCGGCCGTCGCGCCACCTACAGCGACGAGGAAGGCCACGCCCAGGGCGGTGCCCCGGCGGGAGCGCAGGCGGGTGCGGCGAGGAGGATCCACCGGCGCGACAATCAACTGGCCCGCCGCTGTGATCACAGCCTCCAGGCCCTCGGAGAATCCATCGAGCCGCGCACGGATCGCCTGACCCGGCCGCCGAGCCGCTGCGGATGCGGCAGCGCTGAGCACCGCCGCAGACACGATGTCCCGCTCACCGTGAGCGACCACGAGGCCATCGACGAGGCCCTCAACTCGGTCGGCCACATCGCGGAGCTCCAGCCGCAGCACCGGGTACACCGGCACCCGGTGAGCATCCACCTTCGAGGAGTCCACGACGGCGCTCATGGTTTCGCCTGTGATGGTGCCCCCAGCGCGCACAACACCTGGACCACGGCGGGGTGGGTCCACCGTGGCCGCGTTGCGCGCTGAGGGCACCGGCCCAAGGACATGACCCAACTCGGACCGCTGAGCTGGACCTCCTCGAGCGGGCGACCGGGCCGCTGCAGCGCAGGCACACAGGCCTGACTGGTAGGGGCCGGGCGCCCCGCCCCACCCCCACCGCGCAGCGAACCCGTCACCACGATCTGGCGCATTGCCTCGCCTCACCCACTCTGGCCGCGGCTGGAGCGAGCCCCAGGTCCACGGCAATCGAGACACGATCCCCTCGCTCGGTCCTCGATCCCCCGCGTGTGAGCCTTAGACTCAGCGCCGGAAATCGAGCGCCTCCCTCAGGTCGCGTCCTTTTTCCCACCAGCCGGGCCGAGAGCTTGGTCCGCAAAAACTTTGGCTCTCGGTCCGGCCTTCACTACAGTGTAGACCACTGTCTACACTGTTGTGAGCGATTGACCTCAACCTATCGTGAGGCGCGGCGGGAACTAGCCTGTCTTGGTTATGGATTCGGTCAACACCTAGTAAGTAGACAGTAAAACTGTAGACTCTGGTCTACAGTTTTGCGGGAGGAGTGGCGATGGATCTACCTGACTTTGACCGCCGGCTTCTCCTGGCCATGGACTACGCCGAACTGAAGCCCGGCGATCTGTGGCGGCGGCTGCAGGCTGCAGGCCTCACCGTGAGCCGAGACCTCATCTACAAGCTGCTCAGCGGAGCACGGGACTCCCCCACCTACCAGCTGGTTGGCGGAATCTCCCAGGTGACCCAGGTCGACGTCAGGTGGTTCTACGACGCTAGAAGCCCACACGATCTGGCGCAGCTCGTGGAGCGTTACGGGCTGCGCTCAGCGCAGGCCCCTGAGGCCGCTCCCGGCCCACACGCACGCAAGGGCAGCCAGTCCGCCTAGGAGCAGGGCGGCCTGGTCGACCGAGATCGCGGCCACGATCGCGGCCGCGATGAAGAGCACCAGGGGCTCGACCGCATCGGTCATCAGGAGCAGGACAGCCATCGCGCGGCCGCTGACCGCCGCGTCTGCGTCCGCCCTCGCGACGCCACGCAGATAGCCCGACAAGGTGGGGCCTACTGGGCCGAACAGCAGGCCGGCGGCGCCGGCCAGCGTCGCCGTCCACGCAGCCGATTGAGCCACGCCCAACGCGGCCACGCTCAGACATCCGCCCAGCGCGAGAACGACGGATCCGTATACCCCAACTCCCCCGCGCCTCTCGGCGGCCCACAGCGCACCCAGGACCCCGAAGAGCATGCCGACACCGAATGCACCGAACGCCCACCCGTAGGAGGCCGGCGTCCAACCTGCAGCCCGAGCCCGCAGTGGCAGCAACACCAGAAGCAGCGAGCCCACTAGGGCTGAGACTGCGCTCTGAACAGCAAGAGTGCGGCGCAGGATCGGTCGATCCCCGACCCAGCGCAATCCGCCGACCAGATGACTGAGCACCTTCTCCGAGGGCACGGCAGTAGCAGCACTCACCGAGGGCAACCCTCGGCCGAGGACGGCGACGACAGCCAATGCGAGGATGAGCAAGGCGGCCGCCACGGCCGCCGGGCCGCCAACCCCCCAATGCTCGGTGAGTAGGCCGGCCGCAAAGCCGGCCCCGCCCTGCGCGAACCGTGCCAGACCCCGCTCGATCACCATGGAGGACGCCTGGCCCTCATCCGGAACCAGCTGGACCGGGTAGGAGGTCATCGCCGGCTGATGGACGCCGGCAATCGCACCTACCAGTACCGCGCCGACGATGAGCGTCCCGCTCGAGGCGTGGCCCTCAAGCGCCGCCCACCACCACCCCAACATCACCATGACCCGGGCCAATAATGTCCACACCGCGACCCGGGCGCTGCCGAGCCGGTCGGTGAGCGATCCCCCGAGCACCAACATGAGCGCGTACGGCAGACCACTTGCCAGCAGGATCACACCGGTCCCCGTGACAGTGCTGGCTCGTGAGGCCACCCACCCCAGAGTGAACACCCACAAAGCAGTCGCCAGCTCGTCGGACAGCAGCGCAGCAAAGAACGCCGGGACCCCCTCGTGCCGGAGAACCTGCGAGGGCGTTTCTTGCGTCGTGGAACCTGCCGTCATGTGTAGGGACCGGGGAACGGCACGATGTGGCTCGCGGCGTACACCGGTCTGGTCCCCTCCACGCTCCCCTCCCTCTCCCGTCGCCGGGACAACTCCCACCATCGACGGTAGACCGCCTTGGACTCCTCGACGAGCTGAGCCAACTCCCCCGCGTCCAAGTGCATCATGTAGTCATACATCTCGGCCGGCTCACGCCACTCCACCGGCCAACCGCCCGCCCACGACATCCAGTCTCGCATCAGGTGCCCGTGGGTGACGATCGCGACGTTGACCCACCGCAACGAGGCGTCGCGGTACTCCGGCTCGGCGTTCATCCAGTCATCACGCAACCGCACCCCGCCCGGCACCGCTGCCCACACCCGCTGCCGGCGAGATGCCGCGGCATCCACCGGACGGGCGAAGCGGACTCCCTCGAGAGCGTCCAGATGCTTCAAGCAAGCCGCCTCGGAAGTGCCCATGACCCGCGCCAGCTGCCAGCCCGTCATGACCCCAAAGGCTCGGAGCGTCTCGTAGGCCCTCCACCGATACGGGTCAGCCAGGACGTCGAGGATCTCCGGGGAGGGGTCGGGAGTCTCATCGAGCTCTGTCCGGTCCTGCACAAGCACAGCCTATGAGCGACCTCGATCCACTACCCTGAACAAGCCCCCTACCGCCCCACATTTCCGGGAGTTGAACATGATGCCCAGCATGTCCACCGGCGGCGGCCGTTGACCTAGGTCAGAACACGCCAGGCACCCTTCATCGGGCGTCGACTCCCCCGTGAGTCGGCGCCCGTGACCTTTTTTGGCCCCCGAAGCCCCAGAAGCAACACCTGCAACACGCCCGAGTGTGTCGAAGTGCTGTCGATCCGGATACCCGGCTGACAGGATGGGCTCCATGGCCACCGACTACCGCAGCTCGCGCCGCGCCGTGCAGGTGACCTTCCGCATGACAACCGAGGACAAAGCTCGGCTCAAGCGGGAGGCGGCCGAGGCCGGTCTCACGCTCACCCAGCTCTTCGAGCAGCGAATGCTCGGACATGCATACCCAGTGGGCAAGTCGGGGCCGCAGCCCCAGACCGAAAGGCTCAATCTCAGCGCCTAGAAGACCGCTCGGGGCAGTGCCCTGACATGACGAAGGCTCCCGTTGGAGCGGGAGCCCTAGTCGAAGAGTGAGGACCGAGTTCACAGCTCGGTTCCCGATTTGTAGCCATTCCCAGCCCTGGGAGGAGGCGGCTTTGTGCTGCCCACTGTAGCAACCCCTGACGACAACGAACACCCCGAAACGCCGAACCTCGGCGCGGGGGCGGCGTCATGAGCGCCGCCACGATCCTCGTCGACGACGTCATCCACGCCCCCCGCCTAGCGGCCGTGCCCTCGGCCGCCGACGGTCGCGCCGCTACCGCATGGCGTGGCCCCTCGAGCGCGCCCCGCGCGATCGTTGTTGCTCGGACCGGTGCCGGCCTCAGGGCCGCGGCGCGCGTCACAAGCGCCGAAGACCCAGGCTGCTACCGCGGCGTCACCCCGTGGACCGCCCGGCATACGTGGCTCGCCGGGATCCAGCTGTACCTGCGTCACTACCCCGAGGCCCTCGCCACCCCTAGCACCCGCGACGTCGTCTCCCTGGAGACGTTCATGGTCGTCCTGGCCATCACGGTCGACTACGCCGACGAGGCCACCGGCCGCAGCATCCGCGCCTGCAAGGCCACCGTCGCCGCCAAGGCCGGCTGCTCCCCCACCACCGTCCAACGGGTCTGGCGCATCGCCGACCGCCGCCTGGGCATCCTGCGGCTCATCCGGCGCGCTCGACCGCTCACCATGGCCGAGCGCTTCGACGTCCGCCACGGCCCCCGCATGGTCGATGGGAAACGCTGCCCCCAGCGGGGCGTCACGGCCCTCAGAGCGGCCCACACGCCCCGTTGGCTGCACTCCTGGGTGGCCATCGCCAGCATCCAGATCGAGCACGTACCTGTGGAAGTCTCGCCCTACGCGGCTGGCTCTTCTGTAGATATCGCACCCCTACCCCGTAGGGCCTCGCCAGAGTATCCATCTCACCTACCAACTTCCTCACCTTGCGGCCGAAACGCTGTCTCGCTCCGCTCGACCCAGCGGACGCGCTCCGCGCGACGCCACGACAGGGGAGGTGCCGGCCAGGATCAGCCACCCAAGGCCCGGAAACCACGCCAGAAGCTCGCTGGTGAGCGCCTGGCGGCCGATCTGGCACTCCGTGCGCCGTGGGCCGCAGGGCTCTCCCCCCGTCGTACAGCGGCCGGCCTGGCCGACTACGAACGCGCCGGCTGGACCGCCGGCGACTGGCTCGCGGCCGCCCGGGATGTCCTCCAGACGCTTAAGTGGACCATGCCCAGGGATGGGATCCACTCTCCCGGCGGCTTCATCCGCTGGCTCACGACCTACATGACACCGGACAACCCGAGCGCCATACCCATAGCCGCCGAGACTCTGCGCTGTGGCCGTCCCGAGTGCGACCACGGCTGGATCACCCCCACCGATCCACTCGGGCTCAGCCTCATCGCCGGCCCCAGCGCCAGGTGCACCTATTGCCGACCTGGGGCATGGCCCTTCGACGAGCACCTGGTCGACGAGCTCGACCAGGACGAGCCGCCCTTCTAGCCACAAAGGGGTAGATCGCCCGAGGTCGACCGGCGCCCAGCTGGACGCGAGAGGGGGGACCAACCCAACAGGTCGGTCCCCCTCCGCAGAAACCCCAAACGACTCGCTGGGGGTTCGCGCTACAGGAAGTGGAGAGTCTCCACCTCCCGACCGTGTGGTCCATCGGTGACAAGTTGCAGTCGCGCGCCCGAGCGCGTGGCCTTGTCGACCACCACCAGCAGGTTGATGGCACGACGAACCGCCTCTGTGATGCTCACTCCTGAGCTTTCCGCGAGATTCCGCAATGCCTCCGCGACCTCACGAACCAAGTTGACGCTGACCCGAACATAGTCGGCGTCATGCGAGCTTCGAACGCCCACGATCTTTGGCCGCGTGGCCGCTGTGCGCTGATGGTCCGCCTCGATCTCATCGCGTGCCTGTGCTTCAGCCAACATGTGAGTTCACCTCTATCTCCAAAATATGACCCCGGCTCCGGGTTTGCCCTGCTTGGCCGAATGCAGGGGGTTCGGCCAGGCGTGGTCCTCCTCGGCGTTGTGGAAGTCGCCGAAAAGGAAGGCGAGCCGCGGCGGGTCAGCTGCGGCTCGTCGGTGATCAGAAATCCGTAGAGGTCCGACGCAGGATTGCGCTCCGTACCCCATGACCAAGACAGTAGCAGTCTCACCAGATCCTCACCATCCCCTCATCTCAATATGTGAGTTGGGGAGTGCAGATGTCCACCATGTCAGGGTTCAATGTGAGGTGTCGGAGTTGGATCGGGCTCTTCAACCCGGCGCCCCTCAGCCAGAGCCCCTCCTGAAGGGAGTTGGTGGATGACCGAGCGCCTGCAGCGGGGTGGCCCGCATGAGGAATGGGATGAGCCAGACGTCGTGTCCGAAGGACTCGACGAAGCCGCCGGCGGCCCCCCTCGAGGAAGCCCCCGGAGCCCTCCCCATCAATGGGTAAAGGAAGACGTGCGCCGGATCAAGCTGCTCACCCGAATCGGGCTCACGGGCTACCTGGTCTTCTTCTGTTCGACGTTCTTGGCTGCGGGACTCGCCGTAGCGGTCTGGGCCCCAGCTCAGACCTGGGAGCGGATCAGCACGACGGTGACCTTCCTCCTCGGAAGCGCATCGGGCATCCTCGTCTCGACGGTCGCCTACTGGCTACCGAACCGCACGGATCGAGACAAGTAGGGCCAAACAGCTAGACCGAATACTTCATCCGTCAGGGCGCTGGAAAGCGAGGTGTGGGGTCGGCCCGAACGGGCATCCAGTCGGGTGCCCGTTTTTTGGTGCACGAGACAGGTTCACACTGCTGCCGAGCCGGGCCGGGGCGGCATCCTCGGAGATGCCGCACCGTCAGATGCATCCGGCAAGGTCTGAACCATGACCACCGCGCCCCCTCCCCGGCCGGGAACGCCACTGGGCCAACGCGAGAACGCCCAGGCGCCAGCCGCTCAGCCCCGTACACGGCACGTCTGGGTCACAATCGACGGCACGACACACGCCGGAATCCTCCTGGCCTGGCGACCATCTGGCGCCCGCTGGCGAGCACACGTCGCCTTCGCCGTCGTCGACGACCCGAGCGAACCCGGCCTGGTCGTCCAGTGGATCGACGCCCAGTACGTCAAACCCGCCCGAACCGAAGTGCCCCCATAACTACACAAACCCGATTTACGCCATGCGGCGACCTGGAGACAAGCCACGGTCTATCGACTCCCCTCCGCCTCGCAGATAGCCCGCCCTGCGAGGCCCTTCAAGAGCGCCGAGCACAACTAGGGGCGCTCTATGGCGCCTCCAGCGCCTCCGGGACGCTCTGAGGGCCGCACAGAGCGCTCTCAGCACGACCAGCGGTAGGAGGCGCCGGGCCTCCGGCCCGGAAAGAGGCCTAGGAGGGGTGGGTCCGGCTCGGGCACGCATCCCGAGGGGGCAAACCGACAGGCCTGGCCCTGAGGTGGACCTCAGCAAGAAACACCCCGGAAAGACACACTCACCTATTGACCCAATAAACCCAATAAACTACACTAGATGTATCAACACCGCACCATCCACCACACCAAAGGAGCCCCAACCATGAG
>Ga0209811_10000094_pt1 | contig 39563 bp, 53 predicted proteins | sample Coa_R1_6_FD_187161 | JGI IMG/M metagenome (GOLD analysis project Ga0209811, IMG submission 187161) | Surface soil microbial communities from Centralia Pennsylvania, which are recovering from an underground coalmine fire. - Coalmine... | ecosystem: Environmental > Terrestrial > Soil >... | reverse complement strand
CTCCAAAAATGCCCCGGGGGGACTAGTCGAAAAACCAATCCGGAAATTTGGAGGAGGATAGATGCCGACTGCTCAGAGTGCGCCCATCAATAGGGCTGGATCTCCAACTCAGCAAGCTGTTCCGTCAAGTATCGCTTTATCTGGGCCAATGAAGGTGAATTTGTCTGTATACCGTGGCGATTCTGGTCGATTTCGACTTGCGATTGGAGACTCTCTAGGAGCTCCTATTGATGTATCAACGGCCACATGGGATGCTGATATTCGCCTCAAAGCCGATGATGTAGATACAATTACTGAATTTGACGTCGTGTTGGTAGCTGTGGCGGAAGCACCAGATAAGAACACAATTGATGTTATTCTCACCCCAACTAAGTCTGAAATGCTTCCTGCATCATGCGTTTATGATCTGGAAATGACGCTCGGTGGTGAGGTGACAACGCTAATTTATGGCGCAATTACTGTGACATATGACGTCTCGAGGACGCCATGACTATCTTAATTACCACTGACGTAACCCCAGAAATCTCTGTAACTGTATCAGATGCACCGAGAGTTCTTGTCGGAATCACTGATCCATCAGCATTAACGACACTTGTAAGTGTTCCACCTCCTCCGGAATTCCGTGTTTTGACTGCCGATGAGATTACCCTTTTGGCAAGTGTCGGAACAGCCGGTCCTCCGGGGCCACAGGGTGATCCAGGTCCTCCAGGTCCTCCAGGTCCAGAAGGTCCCGAAGGCCCCGAAGGTGATGTTGGAGCAACAGGCGCAACAGGTCCTGCAGGATCAACTGGTGCTGCAGGTGTTCAGGGTCCTCAAGGCCCACAAGGCATTCCAGGTTCGACAGGTCCTACTGGTGCCACTGGTCCCAAGGGTGACAAAGGCGATAAGGGCGATGTTGGTGCAGATTCAACTGTACCAGGTCCTCCAGGTGCAACGGGCCCAGCAGGATCAACTGGTCCGGCAGGTCCAGCAGGAGCTGATTCAACTGTACCAGGTCCTCAAGGTCCAGCCGGTCCTCAAGGTGTAAAGGGGGATCAAGGTGCTCAAGGTCCTACTGGTGCAACAGGAACCGCAGGCGCCCCAGGTGCTACAGGTCCAACAGGTGCAACAGGTGCCACAGGTGCTACTGGTCCAGGAGTTGCTCCTGGGGGGACTCTCGATCAAGTCTTGGCGAAAGCCAGTGCGGTAGACTATGAAACAAAATGGGTTACCCCAGCAGTGGGAGCAGGGACGGACAATGTCATTGGTTCCTTGGATGTTACATTCGTTGCTGATGCTAGCGCCAACACTACTCTCACGGCTATGGCCGCTGCTGAGGATTATCTAGCCACTTCCGTTCGTCATGTGACTAAGGTTGATCTAACTGCAGTCGGGCAAGTTCGATTTGTAGTTAAGCGTATGGCAACGGCTGCTGCAGCTGGCGCAGTTCTAAATCTTAAGTATAGTCTTACTGATCCGGCGTCTGTATTCTCAGCTGCTGCGTGGAATGCAATTCCGGCGCAAGTTTCACTTGCTACGCCAAACGTCACGCTTGATACTGGCTGGATCAACATACCAGTTGGCATGAAGGTTAATAATGTATATCTGGCAGTTACTCAAGCTGGTGGTGATGGTAGTGCTGCCCCAGTGGTTGGTTCAATCCGAGCGTTCTTCAAGGGGACTGGGCCACTAGGTCCTCCGGGTCCAGAAGGTCCTCCAGGCACAGCAGGTCCTGATCTACGTATAAAGGTTAGACGCACAAGTGCCTTTAGTATTACATCAACGTTTTCGGATGTTATTTTCAACACTGAAATTTATGATACTAATAATGCTTATAATCCTGCAACCGGAGTATTTACAGCACCTCAAGCAGGAACATATAAAATCACAACTCAGATATTGGGCGTTGCGTCAGCTGTAGGAGTATGGTTTTACGTTTATTGTTTGGTTAATGGCACTAGTATAGCCAATAGTCCCTCTACTCCTGCAACAGCAGTTAATCAAATAGAGACGGCCCAAATAACAACCACAGTAGTTCTTGCTGCCGGTGACACTGTTAAAATAAGTACACAAAGTATGGGCACTGGTTTCCTCGATCAAGGTCAAGCCAACGCTGATGTAAGTTTCCTTGTTATTGAATTAATTACCACAGGTGCGCAAGGTCCTATAGGCGTAACAGGTCCTCAGGGTCCGCAAGGTGCAACTGGCTCCACCGGTCCTCAGGGGCCACAAGGCGCAACAGGAGCGCAAGGTCCACCAGGACCTTTAGATCAAGCAACAGCTGACAGTCTTTATGTGAATGTTGCCGGTGACACCATGACAGGGCCTCTCGTTGTAGGAGGCAATGTCACTGCTAACGGACTGATGGGAAAGCCAGCGACTGATCTTGTTATTTCTGGTATTGCTGGCGGTAAAATTGATGTTCAATTAACACCTGTTACTGGTGTTCCTACGCCAACAGAATCAACTGGAGCCACCCCAAAGGGTTATGTCGATTCGTATGTTAATAATCTTACTACCAACAAAGTAGCCAAAGCTGGCGATACTATGACCGGTACACTTATAATGAATACAGATGGTGTGTATGGTTTCATTGAATGTCCTCCAAATGGTTCGTTGCGTCTTGGTAAAGGTGCCGGAAGTTATATAGATTTAAATGGTGCTAAGATTAGTAATGCTAGTGATATTCAGACAGTTGGAGAGATCTTAGGTAGTGGGGCTCAAGATTTAAGTATTAAACCTACAAGTGGTTTTAAATTAAATCTAAATACTCGAGCTATCGGCAACCTTGGAACTTGTTTGCTTGACTATGATGCAGCGAATAAGATTTATGTGGATGGTCAAGATAAATATCGTGTTTACTCTACTGTTGCACTTTTGAAAAGTTCATGGCCAACTCCTCCAACAGGAGCATTTGCATATTGTTCAACTCCTCAGTCATGGCATATTTATCAAGGTGGATGGAAAATTTGGGCAATACCGTGGACTGCTTTTACTCCAACTCTTATTTGTCCAGGAGGAACTAACCCAACTCTTGGCACAGGAGCCACTCAAATGGGTCGGTACAACATTGTTAGTGGTGGTGTTTGTAACTTCTCTTTGAATATTGCTTTTGGAACTGGTGGTGGTTTTGCTGCTGGTAATGGTCAGTATGTTGTAGCTGGTTTTCCGGTTCCTATGGGCGTAAACTTTGGAAACTATATGCCTGCCGGAACTGGTCACCTTACTTTAACAGCAGGTAATGGTTTTAGATACAATCCTGCTGCATTGAAGTCACCTGGGAATAATGGATTTGAAATTTACACACCTGCGGCTTGGTGGAGTAACTCCCCTCAAGTTCCTGTAGCTGGTAATGCTATTCAGATTTGGGGTCAGTACGAAATTGACATGCAGGCATCCTAAGGAGGTTAGATGGCTAGCAAAGTTATTGTTCATAAAGGTCGAACTAACGTTCTTAGAGTTAATCTTGGTGTGAATATTACTGGCGATACTCTTACTAGTGAAATTCGAGCTGAGCCAGATACAGCTTCTCTTTTAATTGCCACATGGGTTGTTACTGTTAGTGATGCTCTAAAAGGTGAACTTGTTTTGACGTTAGATGATGTCACAACTTCGCAGATTTCAGCTGCTAGTGGTTATATGGATATTAAAAGAATTACAGGTACAGAGCCAGTTGCTGTGTTTGATAGGCCACTCGAGGTTAGTTTCAGAGGGACGGTGACTGAATGAGCTATTTGACTCAGAATGAGATTGCTAGTAATCAGGCAATGCAGAATCGTGTTGCTCAAGCAGCAGCAAGAGAGCCGAAAGAAGTCATTGGGCCGGATCCAGATCAATGGATGTTTAACAATCGTCGTGATTGGGCATCTGCTCCAGGTTGGGATGCAGCTTGGGAATCGGCTCGTGTTAATCATCCTGATCCAGAAGAGGGTTATGATCCTGGTATGGATGAAGGAGTTATTACTGACAGTATGATTCTTTCTCAGATTCAAGCAATGGGGGCAGCATGAGTGGTGAAATCAACGTTATTCAACGTACACAATATATCATTGTGGAGCCATCATCTGCATCAGTTTCAGTAATCAATGCTGGACCTGTTGGCCCTGCTGGGCCTGCAGCAATTCCTCCCGGAGGAACGACTGGGCAAGTATTGAGAAAGAAGTCTAATACGAATTATGATGTTGAATGGGTAACACTACCATAGAGAGGAGGGAAAATGAGTACTACAGAGCCAGAAGATCCGGATGATGTTGAATTCGGAGACGACGATCCAGATGACGCAGTAGATGCGGAGGATGAAGATGGGAAGTAGATATTTAACTGATTTGGCTCAGGTTTGCCGAGCTACTGGTGCTGTTGTAAATGAGGAAGGTGGTTGGCAAACTAGAGCACGTAGTTCAGGCGGTTATAATTCTGGCCTTCCAAATCATGTTATGTGTCATCATACAGCTTCTAATCCGTCTAGTGATGGTCAATCTGACGTTGATTATATGTGTTATGGATCAGATAATAGGCCAATAGCGAATTTGTATCTTTCTCGCAAGGGTCATATTTGGGTTATGGCTGGTGGATGTACTAATACAAATGGCAAAGGTAATGATTATTGGGGTGGTGGAGTACCGAATGATAGTATGAATAGCTATGCTATTGGAATTGAAGCGGCTAATAACGGTGTTGGTGAACCATGGCCAATGGCTCAGCAAGATGTGTATGTTAGATTAGTCTCTGAGTTATGCGCACGTTATGGTATTCCTACCAATAATGTTAGAGCACATTTTGAATGGGCTCCAGATCGTAAGATTGATCCAGCAGGACAATCGATATATGCTTCTGGCAGTAATAAGTGGAACATGGATGCGTTCCGTCGTGATTGTTCTGGTCCAAGACCTCCAACGCCGGGGCCTCAACCTCAAGGAGATAGAGAAGTGGCACTTTGTGTTCAATGTGACGACGGCAGTCCCGAGCAAAACTTTGCCACGTTCGCACTTAATCTCGGGACATCTATCGGATGGATCACTAGTCAAGCTCAGGTTGATGTAGGTCGTATTTGTGGAACTCTTGAATTTCATGGTGAAACGGGAGAACCATTGCATAATTTCGGGCATGCCGAACTTCAGGACATGATTGACCGGTACTGGGCTGGAGGTCCTAAGCCACCAGGCTTTAATTAATTGGAAGGAGGCCAAATGGCTGCTAAGCGTGTACCTAAAAGAGCGCCAGCTACAACAGTTGAAGGACGAGAAAACCAATTGGTCTCCCTAGCAATTGATCTAGCTGAAAAGCAATTGTCTGAAGGAACTGCGTCGGCTCAAGTGATTACGCACTATTTAAAGCTTGGGTCGACTCGAGAACATTTGGAACAGGAGCGACTTAGTAGAGAAAACGACCTTCTTACCGCTAGAGTAGATACTTTAGCTTCCGCCAAGAAGGTTGAAGAACTATATTCAGCTGCTCTAGACGCTATGCGTTCTTATGCTGGTCGTTTAGCTGACATTGAAGATGTTTATGACGAAGAATAGATCATATTCCGAGCTACGTAGATTGCATACATTTGAAGAGAGATTTGAATATTTAAAGATGAATGGAGAAGTTGGGCGAGCTACATTTGGGTTTGATAGATGGATAAATCAACGTTTTTATACGTCATATATGTGGAAAAGAGCTCGTAGAGACGTTATATTAAGAGATAATGGATGCGATTTAGGTATTTCTGGATATGAAATAGGCGGATCTGTTCTTATTCATCATATGAATCCAATGACTTCTGAAGACATTATCCATAGTGAAGAGTGGATATTCGACCTAGAATATTTGATAACTACTACGCATAATACGCATAATGCTATACATTTTGGGGATGATAGACTGCTTCCAAAGGTAGTTTTAGATCGTGTTCCGAACGATACGAAGCTTTGGTAGGAGGATAGATGGCTCGCAAAAAGGATAAGCCAGAAGAGACTAAATGGACACCAGTAGTAGGAGAGGCTGAACCAGCAGAAGGAACTGTTGGCCCAGCAGAAGAAGTAGCGGTTGATCTAGATGAGTTTGAACCTCATCGTAAGCCAAATAAGGCACCAGTTGGTGTGGATCCAGACGAAGAAGATTCGACTGCGTAACCCTAGTCGGAGGTGAATTATGGAAGAAAGCATTCTAAAAAGCACTAAGAAGATTCTTGGTCTTGCCGATACTTACACTCCATTTGATTTAGACATTATCACTCATATTAATGCGGCTTTCTCCATTCTTTGCCAGCTGGGTGTTGGGCCGGAAGGGGGATTCTGGATTGAAGATGAAACTACTCAGTGGAACGAGTATTTAGTTCCATTCGATCAACTTCATTTGGTTAAGACATACGTATATTTGAAGACTCGAGTTCTATTTGATCCCCCAGGAACCTCGTTTCTGCTCTCGGCGGCGAATGATCAAATTAAGGAATACGAATGGAGGCTTAACGTCTTCAGAGAGTACGCCCTATCCCCTCCCGAGGAGGCTGTTCCATGAATCAAGAAGCTGTCGATAGGTTCATTGAACATCATGGCGTTAAGGGAATGCATTGGGGTGTTCGGAAAGCCGTAGGTAGTAGAGTAGAAACAGCAAAGAAGAACCGAAAGCCTAGTAGTGAATCTAAGAAAGTAAAAGAACTTTCTAGAAGGCAACCACAAGCACTTACTAATAAACAATTAAAAAGTATTAATGAAAGAAAGAATTTAGAAACTCAGTTTAGGCGTCACAAAGGCCCAAATCCATTTTTACAAGGAAAGAATGTTGTTAAAGAGCTTTTGGGAATCGCTGGTATGATTACCACTGGATATGCATTTGTTAATAGTGATGCTGGAAGAGCTACTATTAGTAAAGGAAGAGCCTTGATGGCATCGGCGGCAATTAAAAAATCGATGTCATTACCATACGAACAGCTCACTCTTTTCTAGGAGGTGATGAAATGCTTGAAATCAATGAGGATGAAGTACTCGATTATCTCGAACATCACGGCGTTAAGGGAATGCGTTGGGGTACTCGTAAAGCAGCATCAACATCATCTGCTGGTGGTGAATCTCGTGCAGCAAAAGTAAAGAAAGCACTTACTTCTGATAGTGCAAAGAAAGCATATATTGTTAGCGCAGTTGTTGGTGCGGTTGTTGCTCGACAAGTTCTTAAGCAAAGAAAACAAACTAAATTAAAGACTCTTCGCATGGAACAAGTTCATCGAAATAATCATCTTACTCTTTATAATATGATTCAAACAGAAAACAAAGGCGGTGCCCATGGGTTTAAAGAATCTTTTAGTGATTTAAAGACTATGCAAAAGAATAGAAACATGTCTGATAGTGATTTCTCAAGTTTCCTTTCTAGACGATTCTTTGCAACTTCAGAAGCTGGACATATGACAGGAACCGCACGAACAGTTCCAAAACGTGTAATGACAGGCGTTAAGTCGGAGGGCGCTAGTCTTAAGAAATTGAAATCAGAAGTTAATACATTGTATGATGCTGCTAATGCTGACCTTAGAAAACGTGATATTGCATTACAAATTCCTTATAGCGCTAGGACATATTTGAAAAAGCATTGAGGAGGTTTAATTGACTTTGTCAAACACTGCGACTCCTCAATATTATGGTGAATTTCGTGCAGCTGTTCTTCGTGGAGACATTCTAGTAAATAGAGAAGTTTCAATGGAGATGAATCGTATTGATGAATTAATTGACAACCCAAAGATTTTTTATGATGACATGGCTGTTCATGGATTCATTAAGTATTGCGAGTTTGAACTTACTCTTACTGATGGAAGCGATTTGTATCTTCTTGATACTTTTAAACTTTGGGCAGAACAAATTTTTGGTTGGTATTACTTTGTTGAACGAAGTGTGTATGAACCAATTCCAGGTAGTCGTGATGGTCATTATGTTCAAAAACTTATTAAGAAGCGGTTGACAACCAAGCAGTATCTCATTGTTGCCAGAGGTGCTGCCAAATCCATGTATGCTCAATGTATTCAAGCCTACTTCTTGAATGTTGATACCGCAACCACTCACCAGATTACAACTGCTCCAACTATGAAACAAGCCGAAGAGGTAATGTCGCCGCTTCGTACTGCTATCACTAGAGCTAGAGGTCCTCTATTTAAATTCCTAACGGAGGGGTCTTTACAGAATACTACTGGATCTAGATCTCAAAGAGTAAAGCTTGCTTCAACTAAGAAGGGCATCGAAAACTTTCTAACTGGTTCACTTCTCGAAGTTCGTCCTATGACCATCAATAAGCTTCAAGGTCTTCGGCCTAAGGTGTCGACAATTGATGAATGGTTGTCTGGAGACATCAGAGAAGATGTTGTTGGTGCAATCGAACAGGGCGCTTCAAAGATGGAAGACTATTTGATTGTCGCTATCAGTTCAGAAGGAACAGTTCGGAATGGTTCCGGAGACACAATCAAAATGGAACTTGCCAGCATCCTTCGAGGAGAATACCAAGCGCCTCACATTTCAATCTGGCATTACAAATTAGATGAAATCGAAGAAGTAGCCGATCCTTCCACTTGGATTAAAGCTAATCCGAATCTTGGCAAGACGGTTACTTATGATGTTTATCATTTGGATGTTGAAAGAGCGGAAAAGGCTCCTGCGTCTCGGAATGACATTCTTGCGAAGCGGTTTGGCATTCCTATGGAAGGCTATACGTATTTCTTTACGTATGAAGAGACGCTTCCTCATCGTGAAAGAGAATTCTGGGGTATGCCTTGTTCTCTTGGCGCAGACTTGTCGCAAGGTGACGATTTCTGTGCTTTTACTCTTCTTTTTCCTTTTCAGAATTTCTCATTCGGAGTAAAAACTAGAAGTTACATTACATCTTTGACATTGATGAAACTTCCAGGAGCTATGCGTGCTAAGTATGAACAATTTCTTAGTGAGGGTAGTCTTCATGTTCTAGAAGGAACTGTTCTAGACATGATGGAAGTTTATGATGATCTTGATGCTTTCGTTACAGCTAATCAGTATGATGTTCGTTGCTTTGGATTTGATCCATACAATGCTAAAGAATTTGTTACCAGGTGGCAAGCAGAGAATGGCGATTATGGAATTGAAAAAGTCATTCAAGGTGCACGAACAGAATCGGTTCCATTGGGCGAATTGAAGATTTTAGCTGAAGAACGAAAGCTAATCTTCGATCAGGATCTAATGTCATTCGCAATGGGTAACGCAGTTACTTTGGAAGATACTAACGGAAACCGTAAACTTCTTAAGAAACGAGCTGACGAAAAGATTGATAATGTATCAGCAATGATGGACGCTTATGTTGCCTATAAAGCTAACAAGGAGGCATTTGAATGAACGATGAAGTTAATGTTTCCTTGTCGAGAATGGGAGGTGGTTCATCTTGCCGGTTTTAGATCGAATTAAAAGAGTTTGGAATGCCTTCCGTCAAAATCCAGAAGATTCTGGTCTTGATTATGCTTCAGGTGGTGCTTCTTATGGTGTTATTTCTCCATCAAGATCTAAACTACAGATTTACAACGAGCGTTCGCTAATTTCATCTATTTATACAAGAATTAGCATTGACGTTGCGAGCATTCTTATTAAGCATGTGAAAATTGATAAAAATGATCGTTATTTAAGTGATATGAAGAGTTCATTAAACGATTGTCTTACTTTGGAGCCAAATCTTGATCAAGGGCCTAGGGCTTTCAGACAAGATATTTGTTTAACGTTGTTTGATAAAGGTGTAGCGGTTATTGTTCCTGTAGATACGACACGAAGTCCACAACCTTTCGATATTTTCACGATGCGTGTAGGTGACGTTGTTAATTGGTATCCAAAACATGTTAAACTTAGTGTTTATAATGAAAATCGTGGAAAACGTGAAGAAATCACGTTGGAGAAGAGTTTTGTAGCTATTGTTGAAAACCCATTGTTTTCTGTTATGAACGAACCAAACTCGACTTTGCAAAGATTGATCAGGAAATTAGGCCTTCTTGATTCAGTTGATGAACAGTCAAGTTCTGGAAAACTAGACATTATCATTCAGTTGCCTTATGTCATTAAATCTGAAGCTAGAAGACAACAGGCTGTGCAACGAAGAGAAGATATTGAATTTCAATTGAGGGGCAGTCAATACGGCATTGCCTACATTGACGGTACTGAAAAGATTACTCAACTCAATCGACCCGCCGAGAACAATCTTCTGAAGCAAGTTGAATATTTAACCAACATGCTGTATAGCCAACTCGGTCTTACCGAAGCGGTAATGAACGGCACGGCTGATGAACCAGCTATGTTGAATTACTTTGCCCGTACGATCGAGCCTATTGTCGATGCTGTTATCGAATCCATGCAGAGAGCGTTCCTTGGGCCCCAGGGTACGCAAAGGAATGAACGGATTAGATACTTCCGAGATCCGTTCAAACTTGTTCCTGTTGGTGACATCGCTGAGATTGCTGATAAGTTTACTCGGAATGAGATTCTTACGGCAAATGAGATTAGACAGTTTATGGGAATCAAACCTTCTGATGATCCGAAGGCCGATCAACTTGTCAATAGCAACATGCCACAACCAGATCAGCAAATCCAACCAGATCAACAGGTCCAACCAGAAGATAGTTCAGGGGCCTAACTCTTTCGAAAGGAACAGTCAAAATGGAAGCAGATTTCAGCGGTTACGCGACCAAGGCTGGGCTTAAATGCTCCGACGGTCGAACCATTATGCCTGGAGCGTTCAAGCATCAAGATAAGATGAAGGTTCCGCTTGTTTGGCAGCATGGTCATACTGATCCCGAAAACGTTCTTGGTCACGCCATCCTTGAAGGTCGGGATGATGGCATGTATGCTTATGGATTCTTCAATAAGTCGCAAAAGGCGATCCACGCACGAGGTCTTCTTGATCATGGCGACATTAGCATGCTGTCTATCTGGGCAAACGAACTCGTTGAGCGAAGTGGCAAGGTTCTTCATGGTGCGATTCGTGAAGTAAGCCTAGTTTTGTCTGGCGCTAATCCTGGCGCTCTTATCGAGAATGTTACCGTTCGTCACTCTGATGGTGATGAAGTTCAACTAGACGATGAGGTAATTATCTATACAGGCCTTGAGCTTGAAATCGAGCACGCAGCTGGTGATGCTACTGATACTACTGACGCTACTGACACCACTGATGGAGAAGAAACTATTCAGGATGTTTATGATTCTATGTCAGAGAAGCAGAAGAATGTACTTCATTACATGATCGGTCAGGCTCTTGAGAATGCTGGCCAGGGAGAAGCGCAACAGGATAATCTCAACGATGACTCTACCGATACCGATAAGGAAGGTACCTCAATGACCCGCAACGTTTTCGAGAAAGACGGGAAAGAGGCTAGCACGTCGCCTGTTCTCTCGCATTCCGACATCCAGGGAATTGTTGCTGATGCGACCAGGGTTGGTTCGCTGAAGCAGGCTGTTGAGAGCTATGCTCTTGCGCACGGGATTAATCAAATCGACGTTCTCTTTCCTGAGGCTCAGGCGCTTACTACGGCTCCTGAGTTCTATACTCGTCGTACGGAGTGGGTGAACTCAGTTCTTGGTGGAGCTCGTAAGAGCCCCTTCAGCCGGGTGAAGACTCACTGGGCAGATCTCACGTATGATGATGCTCGGGCCAAGGGTTATATTACGGGTACGGAGAAGCAGGAGGAGTTCTACGGAACTGCTCGTCGTGAAACCAGCCCGCAGACCATTTACAAGAAGCAGAAGCTGGATCGTGACGATATCCTCGACGTTACGGATTTCGACGTTGTCGCCTGGATGAAGGGCGAGATGCGGTTGATGCTTGATGAGGAATTGGCTCGTGCGATTCTTCTGGGCGATGGCCGTACTGTTCCTGATCCGGACAAGATCCTCGAGGATCGCATTCGTCCGATTGCTAAGGATGATCCGCTGTTCGTCATTCAGGTAGCGTGTGATTTCTCTACCATTGATAAGTTTGTTGACGCTGTGATTCAGTGGCGGTCGCAGTATCGTGGGACAGGAACACCGACGCTGTATACCAGTGAGGCCCTCCTCTCTAAGGCTATGATGTTGAAGGACACGCTTGGTCGTCGGATTTACACATCTCTCGATCAGTTCGCTTCGGAGATTCGTGTTTCTTCGATTGTTCCAGTTGACATCTTTGATCCAGCCGCTGGACAACCACAGGCGATCATCGTAAATATGAATGACTACGTCATTGGTTCCGACAAGGGTGGCGCTGTTAGTCTGTTTGATGATTTCGACATTGATTTCAACCAGTACAAGTATCTGATGGAGACCCGTGTCTCTGGTGCGTTGGTCAAGCTCAAGTCAGCGTTGGTCTTCAAGCAGGGCACGTTCGTTGCTCCTCCAGGTGGTACTGATCACGTCATCGTTCCTGAGCCGCCGAACGAGCGTCAGAGTAGCCCATCGGTTCACGGATCACTTCCTGATGATGACGGGACTGTGACGGCCACTACGGCAAGGACTCCTAGAGGGAAGTCTTCTGAGTAGCATCCGATAAAGGAGCTAAGATGGCTAGATTCTTTGGGGAGGTTGGATACGGAGATTCCGTAGAAACACCGCCTGATTCAGGTGTTTGGGTTGATACAATCACCGAAACGTTATATTACGGTGATGTAATTCGAAACACGAGAAAGTTAGAATCCGGAGAAGACCTGAACGACGATATTACAGTTGGTAATTCAATTAGTGTTGTCGCCGATGAATATGCCATCAGTCACTTCTTTAAGATCAAGTACGTACGGTGGTCGGGGGTTCTATGGACTGTGACAAATGTCGAAGTCAGGAGCCCCCGTCTCATCTTGAGTCTCGGGAGTGTTTACAATGGCCCAACGCCTTGAGCTTCAAGCCGTTTTGACCGATCTTCTTGGGACTGATCAAGTATATTTTCAGCCACCACCTTCTGTTAAAATGGCTTATCCGTGTATTGTATATCATCGTGATTATGAATTGCAAACACATGCTGATGATATGCCATATTTGAGTAGAAGGCGTTATCAGGTAACGGTCATTGATCAAGATCCAGATAGTGGCATTCTCGATAAAGTTTCGGCATTGCCATTGTGCGTATACGATCGATTTTACACGGCTGATAACCTCAACCACGATGTTTACAAACTGTTCTTCTAAGGAGAAACACAATGCCTGGACCGCTTGTTTGGGATCTTGTCGGTGATCGTTTTTACGAGACTGGCGTAGATCATGGTGTACTTTACATTCCTAACGCAACAGGAGTGTACGATAAAGGAGTTGCTTGGAACGGCCTTACCACTGTTACGGAGTCGCCGTCAGGAGCTGAATCAACGGCGCAGTATGCTGACAACATCAAGTATCTGAACCTCATCTCTGTCGAGGAGTTTGGTGCGACGCTCGAGGCGTTCACCTATCCAGAAGAGTGGGCTGAATTTGATGGGCTTGCCGTTCCTTCTGATGGTGTCTTTGTCGGGCAGCAGCCACGAAAGATGTTCGGCCTGTGCTATCGCACTAGAGTAGGTAACGACGTCGAGGGTGATTCTTATGGGTACAAGCTTCACCTTGTTTATGGATGCATTGCCAGTCCTTCTGAGAAGGCTTACAACACCATTAACGATTCCCCGGAAGCCATTACCTTCAGCTGGGAGATCTCAACGACTCCTGTCCCAGTAACTGGTCTTAACCCAACCTCACTGGTTGTCGTTGATTCTGGGCTTGTGTCACCGACCGAACTTACTGCCCTCGAGACGATTCTTTATGGGGCAGCAGCTACTGAGCCGAAGCTACCTACTCCGGATGAAGTTATCGCTCTATTCCCTGGGACGGTTATGACGTCAGCAAGCGCAGCAGCAAAGGCTCCTCCGGCAAAGTCTTAATCAAAATTGATGGGAGACTGAAGAATGCTTAGAATCATTATACCTGGGGCGGAATACTTTAATGAAGAGTCGTCAACTTTCGAAAAGGCTGACGAGTTTGAATTAGAGTTGGAGCATTCTTTGGTCTCACTGTCAAAATGGGAGTCACGGTTTCAAAAGCCTTTTTTGAATTCAACCAATAAATCTCCAGAAGAAGTTATGGGTTATGTAGAGGCAATGATTCTCACGTCGATTTATCCCAAAGATGTCTTTGCTAGAATTTCATCTGAGAACATAACTCAAATCAATACTTACATTGAGTCTAAAGAATCAGCAACTACTTTTGGTTCTATGCCAGAACGTAAAGGACGAGGTGAGATAATTACGGCTGAATTAATTTATTATTGGATGGTTGCGTTTGCTATTCCATTTGAATGTGAGCATTGGCATTTGAATCGTCTTTTCGCATTAATTCGTATATGCAACATTAAGAACTCTAAACCTAAGAAGATGGGCAGAAATGAGATGGCTCAGAGAAATCGTGATCTAAATGCTCAGAGAAGAGCCTTATACAATACCAGTGGTTGATTGGAGGTTAAATGACAGCCCTTGTTTGGGATCAAGTTGGTGAACATGTTTATGAAACTGGTATTAGTCACGGAGTTCTTTACGGTCATGATGGTTATGGAATTCCGTGGAATGGACTTATCTCTATTGATGAAAACGGAACTAATAGTGCTGAGCCAGTTCATTTCGATGGTTGGAAATTCAACGACATTGTAACTATTGGCGAATATTCAGCTACGATTAGGGCCTTTACTTATCCTGATGAATTCCAAAATTACGAAGGAACATTAGAAGATCAAACTGGGTTTTACGTTACAAATCAAGCGCAAAGTCGATTTGGTTTATCGTATCAAACATTAATTGGAGATGACGTTTCTGGTCCGATTGGGTATAAGATTCATCTTTTGTACAATTTAACTGCTCTTGTTGCTCAACGAACTCATCAAACGTTGTCTTTGGAAACAGAGCCTCTTCAATTTGAATGGACATTAGCTGCAATTCCAGAAGAAATTGAATTTTTCCGTCCTACTGCACATGTAATTTTTAATAGTCTTGAGCTTGATCCTCATATGTTAACTGATCTTGAAGAAATTTTATATGGTAGTGAGGATAGTGATGCGCGTCTTCCATCGTTGAAAGGTCTTGCTGCTTTCGTTAGAAAGTGGAATCGATTCATCATTACAGATAATGGCGATGGTACTTGGACAGCTGATGAACAAACAGATGGCGAGTATATTTCCATGCTTGATGGAACTACGTTTCAAATTGATTCTGATACTGCGGTATATTTGGATGCGGTTTCATATGAGATTAGTAGCAGTCAAAAGAATCAGGAGGATCTATGGCCACTGTAACTGGATTTACCGCTGAGAGAATGCTGGTAATTGAGAACGAAACTGTTGTTGACGGTAATGTCGTAGGTACCGATCTTATTCTAATTACTCGAGCAGGCACAGAAATTAATGCTGGAAGTGTGCAGGGTCCTCAAGGCGTTCAAGGCCCTCAGGGTAACCCTGGAGTTAATGGTGCAACAATTCCTACTGGTCAGCTTGCTAACTACCCGAAAACGCCAGTACCGGCTGGATGGCTTGTTTGTGATGGAGCGATTAGGCCTATCATACCAGCAGAAGCTGCTTTAGCTGCATATTTGGGTACTACGTTTGGTGGTGATGGCACAACCACGTACGGATTGCCAAACTATAAAGGACGAGTTCAAGTTGCCCTTGACGCATCGCAAACAGAATTTTCCCCGGTGGGAAAAACTGGAGGAGAAAAGGCACATATTCTAACCGCTAATGAAATGCCACCTCACTCCCATCCTCATAACATGTCTGCGGCTAATCACCAGCACGATGTTAATCACTATCATACTACTGCAGATGGTGGTGAATTTGGTACTACCAGAACAGGAGAAGGCCTCTACGCTGGTGGTATTGGTGGTAGCCATGATACTACAACCGCTTGGTCGTCACAACCTATTAGTGGTTGGGCCAACGCTACTAACCTAGTTGGTGGTATTCAAAACACTGGAGGTGGCGCAGCACATAATCTTCTTTCGCCGTATGCGGTGGTTATTACTGCAATTAAGATTTAACCGCCATGATTAGCGCTACATCCTCTGGCTCGTTCAAGAAAACTATTTCATTTTTAGAATTTATGAAGAGTGGTAAAGTATTTTCTGATCTTGACCGTTACGGACGTGTGGGCGTTGATGCTCTTTCACGAGCAACTCCTAGGGACACAGGAGCTACTGCTCATTCTTGGGTTTATACAGTTGAACGTTCCGCAGTTCGATGCGCTATCAATTGGTCCAATACACATAAGCATAATGGTGTGAACATTGCCGTTATTGTTCAGTATGGACACGGTACCGGGACTGGCGGATACGTTCAAGGACGCGATTACATTAATCCAGCTATGAGACCCGTATTCGACAAGATCCTCGAGGATATTTGGAGGCAGGTGACCAATGGCTAGTGTAGATGATCGCATTGTCCGAATGCAGTTTGATAATGCCGCATTTGAAAGAGGTATATCTACTACACTCACCAGCCTCGGGAAATTGGAGAAGGCCTTAAAGTTTGAGGGGGCGTCCAAAGGTCTTTCGGATGTAACTGCCGCTGCCGACAAAGTTAGTTTTCATGGAATTGCTGATGGTATCGAAGGCCTCAGTAAGAAGTTCATTGCGCTCAGTACCATCGCCATTACTGCATTAGCAAACATCACCACCAAGGCAATCGAAGCGGGCGCTCGTATTGCAAAGTCCTTAAGTTTGGATCAAGTTATTGCAGGATTCCATGAATATGAACTCAATATTGGTTCTATTCAGACCATTTTGTCCAATACTAAGGCCGATGGCACAAATCTCGAGCAAGTAAACGCTGCTCTTGATCAGTTGAACCAATATTCAGACAAGACGATTTATAACTTCGGCCAGATGGCCAAGAACATTGGTACGTTCACCGCCGCCGGTGTTGATCTAAACACTTCAGTCATGGCTATCAAAGGTATTTCGAACCTTGCTGCCATATCTGGCTCGAGTGCAGATCAGGCGTCAACAGCGATGTATCAGCTGTCTCAAGCTATCTCAACTGGCACGGTCAAGCTGATTGACTGGAACTCCGTTGTTAATGCTGGCATGGGCGGTGAGGTTTTCCAGAAGGCATTGTTCGAAACTGGTAAGACTCTTGGGACGATTAAGGACGTTCCAATTGGTCAAACTTTCGATCAATGGACCTCTGCTGGTAATTCATTTCGAGGTTCACTTGAATCAGGTTGGTTGACAGCAGAAGTTCTGACTACAACTCTTCAAGGCTTCACTGGAGATATGACCGATGCCGAACTAGCGGCTAAGGGGTTCACAGCAGAACAGATTGCGCAGATTCAAGAACTTGGTAAGACTGGTGTTGACGCAGCGACGAAAGTTAGAACATTTACTGGTTTAATGGGGACGTTGAAGGAATCTATTGGTTCTGGATGGTCTGCGACATTCCGTATTTTAATTGGTAACTTCACTGAAGCTACGGATTTGTTTACTGGAATCAGTGATGCTCTTGGCGGAGTGATTCAAAAGAACGCAGACGCTCGTAATGCGTTGCTACAAGGATGGAAAGATCTAGGCGGAAGAACCGTCCTAATTGATTCCATCAAAACGGCTATTCAGAATCTTGGCGAAATTCTTAAGCCGATTAAGGACGCATTCAGAGAAATCTTTCCTCCTGCAACTGCGCAAGGTCTTATGAATTTAACAAATGGATTTAAGGATTTTGCAAATGCATTGAAGCCTAGCCAAGCAACAATTGAGAATCTACATCGTATATTTAAGGGATTGTTCTCGATTTTGGGAATCGGTTGGGAAATTGTTAAGCAAGGTGTAAGGTTTATTGGTGATCTACTTGGAAGCATTCAAGGCGCAAGTTCTGGAAAATTCCTTGATTTCGTAGCTAAGATTGGTGATTTCTTTACTGAATTATATTCTGCATTGGTCAAGGGCGAAGGGATTAAGGATTTCTTTGCTAAGTTAACTGATGCTGTAAAAGCTCCGCTGCCATTTCTTAGTGAATTAAAAGATAAGATTGTAGATTTCTTTACTGGATTTGATCCTAACGTTGGCGATAAGGTCAATGAAAGTCTTGGACGAGTTGGGGATCGTTTCGCTAGCCTTAAAGGCATAATGGATAAGTTGAAGGATATTTGGAAGCCATTCTCTGAGGCTATGCAGAAGGTTGGTGAAGTTCTTGATAAGGTTTGGGATGCTATTAAGAATTTCTTCTCAGATCTTGGCAAGAAGATTGCTGACGTAATCGGAGAAGGCGATTTCGATACAGCACTTGATGCATTGAATACGGCTTTGGTTGGCGGTATCGTAGCGATATTGGCAAAGTTTGTTCACTCTGGGTTCAAGATTGATTTCGGCGGAGGATTCCTCGATGGAATCAAGAAGAGTTTGGGTGAGCTAACTGGTGTTCTGAAAGCCATGCAAACGGATATTAAGGCTAATGCGTTGCTTAAGATTGCTGGAGCAATTGCAATTCTGACAGCTTCAGTGCTTGTTCTTTCCATGATTGATTCTGCAGCGTTGACTAAGGCGTTAGCAGCAATGGCAGTTGGCTTTGGTCAGCTTATGGCTACGTTTGCCATTGTTTCTAAGATGAATGCTGGCCCAATGAGTGCTGTTACTTTCACTATGTTGGCTGGTGGCTTAACTGTTCTAGCTGGGGCAATTCTTATTTTGTCTGTCGCAGCAAAGAGTCTAGCCGAACTAAGTTGGGAAGATTTGGCAAAGGGTTTACTTGGAGTAACTGTTCTTCTTGGCATTATGGTTGCAGCTATGATTCCATTGTCTGCCATGGAAGGCAGCATGATTACTACTGGCATCGCTATGCTTGCTATTGCTGTTGCAATAAACATTCTTGCCGGTGCAGTAAAGATATTTGCCACTATGTCCTGGGGTGAAATGGCATCAGGGTTTGCTGGTGTAGCTGGTGGACTTCTGCTTATTGCCGCAGCGCTTCGACTTATGCCTAAGAACATACTCATGCAAGGCGCGGCCTTACTTGTCGTTGCTGTTTCGCTTAATGTACTAGCTGCCGCAATAAAGATATTTGGAACTATGTCCTGGGGCGAAATGGCTACAGGATTTGTTGGTATTGGCGCAGGTCTTCTTATCATTGGTCAAGCAATGAGACTTATGCCTAAGAATATGGTTATGCAAGCAGCCGCATTGGTTCTTGTTGGAGCATCTCTTCTTGCTATTGCTACGGCAATGAAGATATTTGGTAGTATGTCTTGGGGTGAAATTGGCGCTGGTCTTGCTGCTCTAGCTGGTGCTTTAGTTATTTTGGCAGTTGCAGCTAACGCTATGACTGGTGCTATCGGTGGCGCAATTGCCATTGGCATTATGGCTGTTTCGTTGTTGGCTCTTGCTTCAGTTCTTAAGGCATTTGCGTCAATCAGTTTTGGAGATCTTCTTCATGGTCTTCTTGGTATTGGTATAGCTCTAGCTGCGCTTGCTGTTGCTGCATTGCTTATTGAGCCAGCTATTCCTGCAATGATTGCACTCGGTGCAGCTTTGGTTGTTATTGGCGCTGGATTTGCTTTGCTTGGTTTCGGTGCAAATCAAGTAGCTAAGGCATTCTCAACTATTGCCAAAGTTGGAGCAAAAGGATCCGCAGCATTTGTTGAAGCGCTTAAGAATATGGGTCGGGCAATTCCAGCATTCGTTACTGGTCTTGTTGAAGGTACGATTCTGTTTATTCAACTCATTGGTGCAGCAGCTCCAGAAATTATGAAGGCTGTTGGCAAACTTCTTGATGCGCTTATAGTCACATTGACCAAACTGGTTCCAAAGCTTGGCACACTTATCAGGACGTTAATTGAGCAAATATTCCTGATTATTCAGACTTATATTCCAAAGTTGATTGAAACTGGATTGGTTATTATTACAAGTTTGCTGCAAGGAATTAGAGATAATATTCCAACAATTGTTACGCTTGTTGGCGAAATCATTACTGGATTCCTCGATGCATTTTCAACACAACTTGCGGCTATCGTCGATTCCCTTGTTAATCTATGGGTGACAACACTAACTAGTGTAGCGGAAGCACTCGGTAAGGTTGCTTCTACACTGTTGTTCGGTGTTGCTGCCGCATTTATCAAGGGGTTCTTGGATGGTCTTACGACAGCTATGCCTGGGCCAATGGCGTTCTTCATGCAAATCCCAGGAAAGATTCTTGGTTGGATTGGTAATGTAATTTCAACTCTTTGGCAAAAGGGTGTTGATTTCCTTACTGGTTTGTATAATGGCGTAGTTAGTGCGGTTGGTCAAGTATCTTCATTCTTTAGTGGTCTTGTTAAGAATATTGTTGGATGGGTTGGCGATACTCTTAGCAGTCTTGTGTCTAAGGGTTACAGTCTTATTAGTGGTTTCTTTACTGGAATTACAGACAGATGGACTGGTGTCGTAAACTTCTTTAGAGACATTGGCAGTAAAGTTGCATCGGCCATTGGAGATCTTGGAAGATCTCTTTATGATGCTGGTAGGGCAGTCATTCAAGGTTTATGGGATGGTATGCAGGCAGTTTGGAACAAGGCAACCGGCTGGTTGAATAGTCTAAACCCACTGAGTCATTTCAATGATATGAACCTGGCCAAGGGGCACGCCATAAAGAATCTTGTTCCGGCTGGTAAAGCTGTTATGCAGGGTCTTTATAATGGCATGTACGATGAGTGGGGAAATGTTACTTCATGGTTGAGTGAACTTGATCCGGCATCAGAAATGGATAAGGGCATTGGCGACCGTATGGCTGCGGTTATCAATGGTGCTATGACAGATCTAGTTACTCAACTTAATCTATCTCCAGATTTTAATCCTACCATCACTCCAGTTCTTGATTTGTCATCTGTTGCCCAGGACGCAAAGCAACTCAGTCGTTACATTGAGCCATCATATTCATATGCACAAGCTAGTACAATCGCAGCTACTGCTAATACTCAGGCAGATGAAACGAACGTTGCTCCAGTTGTACCAGGTCAGGTAAGCTTTGAGCAAAACATCTATGCTCCAAAACAGTTGTCCACGAGTGATATTTACAGGCAAACTCGTAATCAAATCACGATGGCTAAAGAGGAGTTGAGTATCCCATGAGAGTTACTAGCGTAGTTCTATATTCAGCCCCTGGTGTAGAAGCTGTTAATTTTAGTCTCCGTGATGCGGATGCGCCTTATCAATACATTATTCGAAACATGACTGGCATTGACGCAGATGAGCTCGTTCCGAAATTTTATGGTTCTGGTCTAGTTACAAAACCTAGATATTATGATTTTGGACTGAAAACTAGAGAGATTGTAATGCGAATCGTTTTGAACCCACGATTTCGTATTGATGAATCATATTCTGACATTCGAGACGAGCTCTATCGCGCCATTTCGTCTACTAGAACTGGACAAGTTACATTACACTTCAATTCTGGAGCCACAACTGTATCTAGAATTCTTGGATTCATAACAAAGTTTGAGGTTCCATATTTCACTCAATTGCCAGAAGTTCAGATTACAATTCGATGTGATGATCCTATGTTTAGAGCGATTAATCCAGTTGAATATGAAGCATCTGATCTGAAGACAACTAACCCAATTATCATTGCTGATAGCTTGTCAACAGCGCCTCATGGTTTCTGTATGGAACTTACATTTAAAGCCACAACGCCTTCCTTCACGATTCAGGACGTTCCAACCAATCCAGAATGGGTGTTTAAGATCATCCCTAATGGTGGCTTTCTAAGCGGTGATAAACTTTATTTCTCGAGTGAGTTTGCCAATCGATATTTGTACATGGTTCGTGCTGGAGTTACTACACATCTTCTTGATCGAGTTCAACCTAATTCAGTTTGGCCGATTCTGTTTCCTGGGGCAAATGTTTTCAATTTCAATGATATTGCTTCGTTTAATTGGAACGAAATTGATTATTATGCGGCTTATTGGGGGGTCTGATTATGGAGTTATTCAAGTTTAATTATGTCACAGACCCTACCGTTCTTGAACGTGGAGAAGCTATTAACAACGTTAATAGTGTTATGTGGGCTGAACGATATCGTGATCCTGGTGAATTTGAGATAACTGGGCAACTTAGTTCTGGTTTGAGAGAATTTCTACCAATTGGTACACTTATTTCTCACGCAGATACTATGGAAGTAATGATTGTTGAGAATCATGAGATTACTGAAGAAGCTGAATCTGATCCAACAATAGCAGTTACTGGTAGAAGTCTCGAATGTTATTTAGAGAACAGAATTGTCGGTGTTAATGGAGCTAGAACATCATCGACTGTCGTTGAGTACGGTCTTGCGGCTGATTGGACTTGGAATCAAGCAGTAAAGTTGATCAATGATCATATTGTGAACACTGCAAATGCTAATGACGCTCTTGTTAATGTCGTTGCACAGGCTATAGCTGGCACAGGAGGAACGTCAGTAGCTCGAGCAGTTAGTAAGGGTACGGTTCATCAACGTTTACTGGATATTCTCGCTGTAGATGATCTTGGTGTAAGTAGTATCCGCAGAAACACATTTACTGGTTACGGTGGGAACAATACGCAGACTGTTTTATCTATATTTCCAGGTACTAACAAGTCAGCAAGTGTTAGATTCTCTTGGAAGTCTGGAGACCTCGAATCAGCTGAATATTTGTTCAGCAACAAGAGATCAAAAAACTCGGCATTAGTACTTGGGCGATATGTATATACAATGGTGGATACTGGGCCTACCAAGTACGATAGACGAATAATGATAGTAGATGCTGACGATATTGATGGAAATTTAACTGATCCTCCAGTTGGCGCAGAATTAACCAATATTCTAGCAAAAATGGTCGTTAGAGGTAACGAAGCACTTCAGTCTCAAAACGAAATTACTATAGCTAGAGCTGATATTTCAAAAATTACGCAATATCAGTATCGTCGAGACTATAACATGGGTGATTTAGTCACTATAGATGGAAATTTCGGTCAAACTCAAATTATGCGTGTTGTGGAATACGTAGAAATTGAGGATGAAAACGGAAGCAGCGGACATCCTACGTTATCGATCCCAGGAGTATGAGTATGAGCTATGCTTATTTGATTCTTTCGTATGTTTTCGGTTTAGGCACAATGTATGGCTATATTCGCTTAAAGACTAGACCGCATGACGGTCAAATGGTTGTTACGGTGAATGATGAAGGCAAAATGGTCTATGTTTTGGAATTGAATGGTGATCCTGCTGATCTTCAAGATCAAGAGGTTGTTTCTTTCAAGGTTACGACAGAACCCGATTCTGGTTACCATGATCCCGAGTAATTCGCAAGTAAAACAACGTATATAATGAGACTACAGAAGGGACATGGAATTGAGACGATTGTTTACGATCGAATCGTCAATCCTAGATGAGCCCATTGAGAAGGTTCTGACCGATATGAACACATATGGGCCAGATTCCGAGGAATATCCTAAGCTGATCGATCATCTTGAACGATTGACTCGAATGAAGGCAGAAGAAGGACGCCGACAGCGAGTCAGTCCGGATACGATGGCGATCGTGCTCGGAAACATCTTGGGGATACTGGTCATTGTGGCATACGAGCAGAAGCATGTCATGGTATCGAAGGGATTGGGGTTCGTTCTACGAACGAGGTCATAATCTAAGACCAGACGTAGTGGAAGGCATAGAAGCTGTGTAAAGAGTACATGGCTTCTATGTTTTTCGCCATATTTACAAGGATTCTAAATTTTTTAACTCTTTTTGTAAAAAACTACCCTCTGTGTTGCGTTCTAAGCCACGAAAAAGGGTTAGGAGGTATAAAGGTGCCGGAAAGGGGGTCACGTCGCTCATATCACAAAAGAGAGGACTATCAGCCGGATTTGCGTATTTTTCATCAAAAAAATCCCGGGGGGAAGATTTCAAAAACTATTAATATACAAACGCAGATTATTCAGCTCATATAATGAGGTAATCACGAAAGGATTTATATGTTCAAGAACCGAACAGTACAAGTCGACGTGGTGAAGAAGAACACGAAGGCCACAGAGTCGAGCGTGATCGACGACATGAAACTCGAGAACAAGCGCATTTACGTTGCGAACTTGGTCCAGAGCAGCATCAAGAAGATCGCAATCGGCGTGTGCGCATACGTGATCTTGGACACCGTTCGTCAAGTAGCTGTGGAGAAGGCAAAATCACAGTGAACCCAAAGCCTACATCCTGCAAGGGATTTAGGTTTTCGCAAGATTTTCACGTCTTATAATGAGAGGAAGTTCCATCTGGCTGATGGATAATGAACGATACGATTGCTTAACCAACAGCAGTTAGATAAGGACCACGGTTCGCTTCCTCTCATATAGTTTTTCCGCAATATTTTCATGGTATATAATGAGATCAACCGAAAGGAAATGAAATGACGTGGAAAGAGAAGCTCAAGAGGAACTTTGACGAGAACCCGCTTGCAGTCATCGCTATCGGAGCTCTGGCAGTTACGGCTGCTGCGAAGCTCATCGATTCGATGAGTGCGGCGCAAGGTCGCAAAGCCTACGCGAGACAGATCGACTACAAGATCATGCACAAGGGCTGAGAACAATGCCTAAGACCCAACACGGGTTTTAGGCTTTCTGTTTCTATTAGAAAGGAGTACACAATGAAGAAGATCCTACCCACTATTGGCGTTATCGCCCTAGTGGTGTCAACTACCAGCTGTACTTGGAATCAGATTGCTTTCTGGAACACTAAGATAGCTGAAGTAGCTGCAACACCAGATCCTGCTGATGACATTGCTTTGAAGCAGATCATCGATTCCATTCCACCGGAACCAGATACTTCTTGTCGTGAATGGTATTGGTATGCCATCGAAGCTGGTTTCACTCATCAGCAGTGGATTTATCCATTGAGTGGCATCATGTGGAGAGAGTCAAACTGTGATCCTAATGCGCATAATCCATCCGGAGCTACTGGATTGACTCAAGTGATGCCAATGTGGATCGATGATTGTGGTGGTGGCAATCTACGAGATCCAGTGTTCAATCTTGCTTGTGCTCATCATATTTGGGAAGTTTCAGGTTGGGGGGCTTGGAGTACTTATCCGCCGTGACGCAAGAAATACACCTTATATAATGAGAGGAAGGTGAGACACGCCTGTGCGAGGAGAAGATCCTTGCCCACCTGGTGGAGCTCTGTCTGAGGACATCCCATAAATCACGATTTGCGATGGGTCGTGAACCCTAGTCCTCTCATTTCTTTTTTCGAAAGGAGGAATCATGTCCGATTGTAACTGCAAGAAGCATTATGGCTTCTTTAGCTTTATCTGGGATGTCTTTATGACTCTCTTAACGTGCGGATTTTGGCTTATTTGGATCTTCGTTCGAGAAATGCGCAAGGATAGGTGATGAATCTAAGACCCGTTATTAAAGCTCATTCACCCATAATTCTTTCTGTTCTGGCAGGATTAGGAACCCTTGCCACTGTATATTTGACAGGAAAGGCATCATTCGAAGCAGCTGAGATACTTAGAAAGAATAAAGAAGCTTCTAGCTTAAAGGAACGTACTCGTCTTGTTTGGAAATGTTATATCCCAACAGCAATTTCAGCGACTTCTACGATCATTTGCATCGCAGGCTCAAATCGATTGGGAGCTCGAAAGACCCTTGCCGCTCAGACTGCATTCGCCATCACTGAGCGAGCATATTCTGAGTATCGAGATCGAGTCATTGAAGAGTACGGTGCACGTAAAGATCAATCCATTCGAGATTCGATTGCAGAAGAACAGATAAAGAAGAATCCACCTCCAGCACCAGATATTCTCATTAGCGGGCCTGGGAATGTCTTGTGCTGTGAGTTATTTACTGGGAGATATTGGACGAGCGATATGGAGACTTTGCGGAAGGCTCAGAACGAGCTTAATGCAAGGCTCTTGAAGCATGACTATGCCACATTGGACGATTTCTATTACATAATCAATTTAGGGCCAACTACATATTCTGGAGAGATGGGCTGGAAATCAGATAAATTAATGGAGTTGGAATTTTCCACTCTGCTCACTGAAGATGGAAGACCGTGTCTTGCATTTAGTTACAATTATACTACATCACTCTGAAAGCGGGTAAGATGAAGAAGTTTTTCATGATCATAGGCGTTATTGCGACAGTCGTTACGGTTGTTGCTTTCATTAAGTTTAAGATCTTGAATGGAGCGCCAACGCAGTAATTTCATTGGTTATAGTGAGAACAAACTGAAAGGAATGGATAATGGATGAAGCTGCTGCGCAGGTCGCAAAGATCGTGCTACCGACATCAGCAAAACTTCTGAGGTGGGCAATTGCCGGAATGGCCGGACTTGCTGCCTCAGCGATTGCTGAGCAGGTATTCGACAAGGGATACGCGCAATACTTGATTCAGAAAACCGGCAGAATTCAGTAAGAACTCAAAAGAGGAGGGAGCCCTACATGGGCTCTTTCCTTTCTCATAGCAAAGGATATCGATGCTTAAACGTGACATCACATACGAAGATTTCAATGGCGAGCAAGCCACAGATACGTTTTATTTCAATTTAACAAAGACGGAAATTCTCGATCTTGAAGTTCGTCATAATGGGGGCCTTGAGGCATCTATTACAAGGATGGTCAAGGCTCAAGATGTTAAGGCGGTCATTGAAGAAGTAAAATATATCATTCTCATGGCTTATGGATTAAGAGAAGCTGATGGGAAACGATTTATCAAAAGTGATGAATTGCGTGAAGCATTCTCTCAAACAGCTGCGTTTGACGCCTTGTTCATGGAGCTTGCGGTAAACGACGAGGCTGCAACCAAATTCATTAGAGGCATCCTTCCCAAGGATGTGGTTGGGGAAATGACTGCACCTCTGACGTCTATGCCTCCTCCTCCAGCGACCACAGTTCCTCCAGATAAACTTCCGCCTATGCGGGATAAGGAGTAAAATGGATTACCAAGGTAACACCAATAAGGATAAAGAACCAAAAATTGAGAAAAAGCCTGAAATTGAAAAGGTTGTTACTGGAGAAGTTGTTCAAAAGCCGAAGCCTCTTACTCGTAAATTCAAAGAGACCTTCTTTGGCGGAGATCTCAAGATGTCCATGCGATATGTCGCCGGAGACGTTATGCTTCCTGCCTTGAGGAACCTAATAGTTGATATGACGACAAAAGGCATGGAGCGTATTGTATTTGGTGAATCTTTGTATCGTCGTCGTCCAACAGAATATCGTTCTAGGGTTCAATACAATAATCCAATCTATCGGCCAGATCCAAGAGAATTAAGTAGAGGACGACTTCCAGATCAACGTCCATATCGTACAAACAGACGCGATATGAATGAGATTTTCGTTGAAGATCGTGGAGAAGCTGAACTTGTCGTAGAACGATTGATTGATATTATCGATAAGTATGAAGTAGTGTCTGTGGCTGATCTTTTGGACCTTCTTGGTCAACCGTCAGTTCACACAGATAACAAATGGGGATGGACATATTTGAAGAACATCGAGATTCGTCAAACTCGTGACGGATATTTAATCGATCTTCCTGCACCAGAGGAAATTTAATGTCAGAAACTGATCAATATCGAGAAGAACTAAAGAAGGCATATCCTTCTAAGCAATGGGCGGAGAAGGTTGATCGAATGCGCCCGGATCAAGTAACAGCCATTTATATTCGGCTTCGCTCGCAGGGAAAGTTGGCGAAATGAAGATACCAGTCAGTGTAACAAGGAATATTGGTAGAAGTATTCTTTTATTTAAGAAGCAATCTCCTAATATCTTCTTTACAGCAGGAGTTGCAGGAATTGTTACAAGTGCAGTTCTTGCTTGCAAAGCAACATTGAAGCTTAATGAAACGCTTGATGTAATTCAAAGTGATATTTCAGGCGTGAAGAAGCTTAACGAAGGTTCAGAGCAGTATCCGCTCGAAGAGTATCATAAAGATGTTCTTTATGCTTATGGTCGAGCAGGATTGCAAATGGCCAAGTTATATGGACCAGCAGTTATCATTGGCGGCGCTTCCATTGCTATGCTTACTGGTTCTCACATTCAATTGACTCGTCGTAATTCAGCGTTGATGGCAGCTTATGCTGCGGTCCAGAAAGCTTATGATGATTATCGTGATCGTGTCCGTGAGAAGTATGGCGTAGACACCGAGCTTGATATTTATCATGCTGTGGAAAAGTACACAGAAGAAAAGAATGAAGATGGAACTAAGGAGCTTATTCCGCACGTAGATCCAAATAAGTGGTCTCCTTACGCACGATTCTTTGATGAGGGATCGCCGGAGTGGAAGAAGAATTCAGAACTGAATCGTTTGTATGTGCAGTGCCAACAGAATTATGCCAATAATCTACTTCGAGCCAGAGGACATGTATTTCTCAATGAAGTATATGACATGTTAGGCATCGACAGATCACAGGCAGGATCAGTTGTCGGTTGGGTAATTGGAACAGATGGAGACAATTACGTTGATTTCGGATTACAAAGAGCGTTTAGCTCTGGTCTAATTGGTGAGCGTAATATTCTACTTGATTTCAACGTAGATGGTGTCATTTACGATAAGATCTAGGAGGATGAAGTGCGATTCCAACTCAAACGAGAATGGGTGATTCCTACAGTAGTTGGAGTCGTCTCATTCGTAGCAGGTGTAGGAGCAGAATATGGCTTCAGGCGATATAGAGAAGAGAAAATTAATAGAGATAAGAAGACAGAACTTGGAGCTACGGAAATTGAATCTGAAGATGGATACTTTGAACCAGAGCATGTCCAGCTTACTTTCGAGTTTGACGACCGCATGCGACAGTTTAACCGAGCTATCCAAGAAATGGCCCACGTAGTTAGAGAATTTAAAGAACGTGGATCGGTGTATCTAGCTGAACTTGATTCAGAAGGTCTACATGAAGCTAGACATGCTCATCCGTCCAATGGTGATAACGTAGTGAACATATTCCCAGTTGAAGAAGATGACTGGGATTATGATGTAGAAGTACCGCTACGTACACCAGATAAGCCTTATATCATTCATGTAGATGAGTACATGGACAAGGAAGAAGTGGATAATAGACAATCAACGTTAACGTATTATGATGGCGATAATATTCTGTGTGATACAGATGATACGCCAGTCTATGACGTAGAAAATATTGTCGGCTTCTTAAGGTTTGGTCATGGATCTAAGGATCCAAACGTTTGTTATGTTCGTAACGAGCGTTTAATGGCTGAGTACGAAATTCTACGTGATCCAGGATATTATCAAGTTCAGATACTAGGTGAGGCACTCGAAGAGAAAGATCTTAAACATTCGAAGCAACTCCCAAAGTTTCGAATGGAGTGATTATGAGTGAGCCACTTGAAGCACTATATTTCAACTGGCTCTGTGCGAAAGTTGTAGTGACTGATAAGTCAACCCCATCGTTGACACATTGGAAGCTTTTAAGGACATTGCATCAAATTGAATTTGTATGGCAAATAATGGGTGATGACAATAGAGCTGAAGATGGGAAAGAGTTAAGATACTACTTTACACTTGCAGCTGATATCCCAGATGATCCGCAATGGAGAATTTTACCAGGATGTTCTCTTCTTGAGATGCTTATAGCTTTTGCTAAAAGAGCAGAATTTCAAACTGATGATCCAGTTAGAGAATGGTTTTGGGAATTTATAGATAATCTTGGATTAAGTGAGTTTACTGATGCTCACGATTTCACAGAAGAAGATGTAGAAGAAATCGTAGAACCTTTTATTTGGCGTACGTATGATTCATCTGGATATGGCGGGTTGTTTCCAATGCATAATCCTAGAGCAGATCAAAGAAGGGTTGAGCTTTGGTATCAATTCTTTCAATATTTGGAAGATAGAGGACGAGTGGCTTGAAAGGGGTGTTCGTGGATTTCTATAGAATAAGAACTAAAGAAGCCAAAGGCTTTGTGCAAGCGTACCCCGATTGGGTTGTTGATCATTTTGATGACTTAATGGTTCGAGGTGGTGCGTTTTATGCTGTATGGAATGAAACCACAGGTATGTGGTCCACTAATGAATTGGACGTGCAAAGAATTGTTGACAATGATCTATATTCATTCGTTGACGCAGCAGCAAACGATGGACAACTTGTAGAACCTCTGGTTACTAGGAATTTTAGCACAGGCAGTTGGGAGAGATTTAATAGGTATATTCGAAACCTTCCAGATAAGGGGAATTATCATCCACTAGATGAATGTATAACATTTGCTAATACCAAGGTCACGAAGAAAGATTATGTAAGTAAGAAACTATCATATCCTCTTGAAGAAGGAAAGACTGATGCCTGGGACGAGCTTCTTAGTGTTCTATATTCTCCCAATGAACGAGACAAAATCGAATGGGCTATCGGATCGATTGTCGCAGGCGATTCTAAATGGATTCAAAAGTTCATTGTTTTCTATGGGCCACCCGCAAGTGGGAAATCTACGATCATTGGAATTATTGAGAAGCTTTTCTCAGGGTATGTTGCAACCTTCGAGGCCAAAGCCTTAACTAGTAGTAATGGCACATTTGCCATGGAGGCGTTTGAAAACAACCCGTTGGTTGCTATTCAACATGATGGTGATTTGTCTAGAGTTGAAGATAACACAAGACTAAATTCTATTGTTGGTCATGACTCCATGAGCATCAATGTCAAGTATCGGTCATCTTTTACTATTCGTCCGAACGCATTTTTGATTGTTGGAACTAACAAACCAGTCAAGATCACAGATGCTAAGGCAGGTAATACAAGGAGATTAATTGATGTCCATCCGACTGGAACGCAAATTGAGCCTGTCCGGTACCATTTACTACTTGAGTCGATCAACTATGAGCTTGGGGCTATTGCATATAAGTGCCTTCATCGTTATCGTGCCATGGGTAGATTCTATTACGAGAATTATATTCCTACGAAGATGATGATGTTGACAGACACTTTCTATAACTTTGTGGAGGCACATTTCGACATATTCAAAGGCTCTGATGGAATTCAGCTCAAACGTGCTTGGGAGCTATACAAGTTATACTGCGAAGAATCCAATCTCATCAAGCGGCTTCAATACCACGAGGTTCGAGATGAACTCGGAAACTACTTTGAAGACTTCAAAGATCGATATGTCATGGGAGATAGAGAATATCGAAGTGTCTATATCGGCTTTAAAGGCTTGCCTGAACAAGGACCGGTTCCCTTTGTTCCTGACACTTCCTATGTCATTGAACTAAATGATTTTGATGATGAACATGGTTCTGCGTTCAATAATGCATATCCTGACCTACCAGCTCAAGAAGCTAAGCCAAGCGGATATCCTGGAAAGAAGTGGGAGAATGTCACCACAACTTTGCAAGATATTGACACCGCAAAGCTTCACTTTGTAAAGGTTCCAGAAAGTCATATTGTAATCGACTTTGACCTGGTAGATGAGGATGGAGAAAAAGACCTCGAGCGTAATATCGAGGAGGCATCGAAACTTCCACCAACGTATACAGAGTTAAGCAGGAGCGGAAAAGGATTGCATCTCCATTACATATACAATGGTGATGTGCATGAGTTAAATTCTGTATTGGATGTTGGTGTTGAGATTAAGACATTATTGGGAGATAGTTCCCTCCGGCGGAAACTTACGAAATGTAATAATCTTGATATCAATACGCTTAATGGAGGCTTGCCTAAGAAAGAGAAAAAGATGATTGATGCTAAGACTGTTCAAACTGAAAAGGGATTACGTTTCCTCATTGAACGGAATTTGAGAAAAGAGATTCATCCTGGCACAAAGCCTTCGATTGATTTCATTCATCATATTCTCGAGGATGCGTATAATTCAGGGCTTAGTTATGATGTAACGGACATGCGTCCTATAATCTTGGCATTCGCCTCACGGAGTACCAATCAGGCGCAAGCTGCCATTAAGATGGTACAAGCGATGAAATTTGTTGGTAAGACTGAGATGTCAGAACCTCTTGTTGACGACAAGCCATTGGTATTCTTTGATGTTGAGGTATATCCTAATTTATTCATCGTATGTTGGAAAACTCGTGGGTCACCAAACGTTGTTCGTATGATCAATCCTACTGGTGATGAAATTGAACCACTCTTTCATCAGAAGTTAGTAGGATTCAACAATCGTCGATACGACAATCATATTTTGTATGCAAGGTACATGGGGTACTCACTTGAAGAATTGTTTGATTTAAGTCAACGAATAATCGTGGATACTGCTAGTAAACCTGATGCGTTATTTGGGGAAGCGTACAACATCTCATATGCAGATATATATGATTTTAGTTCTAAGAAGCAGGGATTAAAGAAATTTCAAATTGAGCTAGGAATTCATCATAGCGAACTAGATCTCCCTTGGGACCAGCCTGTCGAAGAAGGTATGTGGTCTAAGGTAGAGGAATATTGTGTTAATGATGTAATCTCCACGGAAGCTGTGTTCGAAGCAAGAGAACAAGATTTCGTAGCTCGTTGTATTTTAGCTGCATTGTCTGAACTGTCTGTTAATCACACAACACAACAACATACAGCTAGAATCATATTCGGAACCGATAAGAATCCGCAAAAGAAGTTTGTTTATACTGATCTAAGTGAGATGTTTCCAGGATACGTATTTGATGGGAAGGAGAGTTCTTACCGTGACGAACGTCCAAGTGAGGGCGGTTACGTCTATTCAGAGCCAGGTATATACCAGGACGTCGCTGTATTGGATGTGGCGTCTATGCATCCGACGAGTATCATCGAACTTAACCTCTTTGGAAGCTATACACAAAACTTTGCAGCCCTCAAAGAAGCTCGTATGGCAATCAAGCGTAAAGATTATGACAGAGCCCGTGGCTTACTTGAAGGTAAGCTCGCCGAGTTTCTGGTTGATGCTGAAGACGACCCTAAAGGTATTGAGACTTTATCGTACGCTCTCAAGATCGTTATTAATATCGTCTACGGACTTACAAGCGCTCGTTTCGAGAACGCTTTTCGAGATCACAGGAACAAAGACAACATAGTTGCCAAACGTGGCGCATTATTCATGATCAATTTAAAGCACGAAGTGCAAGATAGGGGATTCCAAGTTGTCCACATCAAAACCGACTCGATCAAAATTCCTGGTGCATCGCCCGAAATTATTGATTATATCATACAATACGGAAAACAATACGGCTATGATTTTGACTGGGAGACTACGTACGAGAAGTTCTGTCTCATCAACGATGCTGTATATGTCGCTCGTAGCGGGGGTAGCTGGACTGCTGTGGGTGCTCAATTCCAGCACCCCTTCGTCTTCAAAGAACTCTTCAGCCACGAACCAATTGAATTCGACGACCTCTGCGAAACAAAACACGTAACTCAAGGAACGATGTACCTCGATACTACTGGAGCTACCGATATTGGAGACATGAGACATGTCGGTCGTACTGGTAGTTTCATGCCTGTTCGCTACGATGGGGGAGATCTGTGGCGAGTAAAGGATGGCAAGAAGTATCATGTATCAGGAACTAAAGATTATAAGTGGATCGAACGTGAACTAGCGGCGTATAGGGACAGCATCGACGATCTGCATACTGATATGGATTATTTCGAGGCGCTGAGACAAGACGCAATTAAAGCAATTGAACGATTCGGATCATACGAGGAGTTTGTTAATGCCTGACGAAGCTAAGACATTCATGGTGGAAGATGCTCGAATCATTTTCCGTAACTTTTCAGGAAAGGAAGGTCAATATAATCGAGAAGGTGATCGAAATTTCGCAGTCGTTCTCACAGATGATGTTGCGGTTCAAATGTTGGCTGACGGATGGAATGTCCGATATCTCGAAGCTCGTGAGGATGGAGACGCAGACACACCGTACATCTCAGTCGCGGTTAATTTTAACAATCGACCTCCGAGGGTTGTTTTGCTTACTTCAACGACGCGCACGCAGCTGGATGAACATGCTGTCGAAGTTCTTGATTGGGCCGATATCAAGACTGCGGATCTCATTGCGAGGGGGTATGATTGGAGTGTCAATGGAAAATCGGGAACAAAAGCATATCTCCAATCGCTCTTCGTAACTATCGAGGAGGATGCACTAGAACGGAAGTATGCTATTCATGAAGACCCGCCTGCCAATTGAAATAAAATCCCCGCTACAGATTGGAAACCTTATGGAATTCGCTACCTTTGTCCGCAAGCCTTTCGTCGTTGAGGCTGTGGAGGTAACCGCTGCGAACATAGCTGAAGTAGCTAAGTATGTAGGAGATCTTCGTGAGAAGGAGGATGGCACCCCCTATATCCTCGTAGATCGTAGACTGGTTCCGAACGTATTCCGGGTATATCCTGGATTCTTCATGACGAAGATGGGCGAGAATGTTCGTTGCTACTCGAGGAAGATCTTCAAGGAACAGTTCACGGAGACCACTGACAAGATCAATGCGTGGGTGGAATTCATGAGTAGCCCGGAACCTAAAGAGGCGCAATAAATACATGTTATATAATGAGAGAGGGGAGAATGTTGAGGGACACGCTCCTCTCTCTCATATAGTTTTTCGATGGGTCTGGCACGAATAGTTTGCCAGAGGCAACTGGTGTTGACACTACGGCTTCCGTTCGCCTGGCAGCAGCGAGAAGGCACTAAGAGAACATCACCCATCCGTTCGAAAGGAGTGTAATGGAGACAATCATCAAGGTCTACATGAGACAGTCGGACTCAAGATGGGAATGTAATTGCGGAGATGCTGACAAAGGCTACGAGAGAAACATTGTGGGGCAAGCCATGAACCATCTTCTCCGAGTCCACAACAACCAAGGTACGGTCGAGATAATTGATTCAGATCCTCATGAAGACGAAAGTTGGCGTGGTCCAGTCATTCAGTAAAGGAGAATAATGTTCCAAACTAGATCTGAAATATCCGGCATCATGAGGTTCAAGACGATGAAGGAAGCAGTCGAATACGCTAAGGATCGTCCTGATGTTTGGAAGATCAGCTTCGGACTGAGGCAAACGGGAGAACGAATCAGGCTTGTTCGTTTTGCGCCGGAGGTTAACACGTGGACGTACGCCCCGATTACGGACGTACTTGATGAAGTACTTCGTCAGCAAGAGTTGACAGATCGGCAGCAAGTGGATTAATGGCTGGAGAACTTGTAGGCCAATGTAATGGATGCAGAAGACCATTCACGCCCGATGAATATCACAACGCATTAAGTTGCTCGTGTGGTACATGCAGGCCATTCGTCTTATGCGTAGAATGCCACCGTCGTCTGAGCGACGCTAAACAGCCTTTAGGCTCAGAGCGTTGGGGCGCTAAGTAGCTGCAGGGGAGTCCGCCCGCTCTCCATTGTAGTATTCTTACTGTCTGTGCCGTGCCCACGGTGTCAGGCCGCTCCAGATAGACTGTGAGGGAAACACAGAGCGCAATAGCTACGCGCCGCTATTGTTTAGGTAAACAAAAAACCGCACTCGTTCTCGATGGGAAAAGATGATGTTGTCACCTTGTGGACGACTATAACGTCAATACTGAGACACAAGCTCAGTGCGAGTGGACAATGTGGGGGGATGGTGGGAGGGCGGATCCTGCCTCCCCTTACATTTACTAGGAAAGGAGGAGAATGGAACAAATTAGCATCAACACCGTTGCTAATATTGTGACTGCTGTTTGCGCAATTCTTATTACCTTCAAGATTTTCTAGTGAGACAAGGGAGGTGGTGCCCACGTCTAGATGAACGGAGACGTGGTTTGGAGTTAGGAGGACGCTCTGAAGCTCACCCTGCGTTGATCCCACTACCTGGGCAAGTAGTAAAACTGCCCTGCAAATTCTCTAGGAGGAACCATGAAAGCCATAGAGATCACAAAAGACAATCGAGAAATGTTGATGAGCCGATATGGTAGTTCGGATTTAGAGGAATTTCCTATTGGGTATTTTCTTGTCGCGGAATTCGGAGATAATGGAGATCCTAGACTTATCGGTGTTTTGAGTTACGATAACTTCATCGCGCAGTATGTCGTGGGCGAAGCGCTTAAGAACGGATTTTATTCTGTCACAAAGATTTGAGGATAACGATGAATGTTCGAGAGCTCATAAAATTACTACAAGCCGTGGAAAACAAAGACGTACATGTTTATGCAGCTGTAAAGGATGCGTGCTTCTTAGTCTCGTCAGTGGAGGCGTACGACGATGCCGTAGAAATATGGACAAGAACAGAGATCATTAAGCCTCTCGGGCCCTCTAGATGACGCATAATTTTCATGGCATATAATGGAGAAATCACAACTATCTAAGGAGTCATAATGGAGAACACGATGGCCGAGAAGTCGGATGCTACGAACGTTATCGTTGCGTACGCCCTTGTTGGGTTCGCCGCTGTAGGAGTCTACGCGGTGATCACAGCGGGTGGCAATCGCATCGTTAACCGACTGCACAACCGACAGATGCGGAAGATCGCGAACAACGAGAAGGCTGCCCTATTTGGGGAGTGAACCAAAAAGCTTGAGTACCAGACATGGTATTTAGGCTTTCTATGTCGCACAATTTACATGCCATATAATGGAGAATACTAATCTATCTAAGGAGAATGGAAATGAACGACATCACCCCCGCAACGACGAGCATCGAGTGGACGGGCACCAAAGAAGATCTGATCAAGAACACTACGCAAGTTGTGGGAGAGATCGTGATCATCGCTGGCGCTCTCTACCTGGTGCATCGTGGCTACAGGGCACTGATCAAGCGTGCAGTTCGTAAGGAACTGAAGAAGAACAAGTGAACTACCAAAGGAGAGTCCAATAACATGGATTCTCTTTTTTAATTTTATATACAAGGAGGGTTACGTGTCTGAAGGAATTTCAAAACTTGAACAGACAATTAATAACTTTGAACGTTTATTGGAGGAGATGCGGGAAGAAACTAGAGAAGCTCATGGTGTTTTGAGAGACTTGCGTATCGTTAAACGTGAGATCGAAAGATTACTTACTACTGATGTCAAGAAATTGGTAGATGATGAAACTGGTAAGATTGTTAAAGAAGAGCTAGATAAACTAGGTCCAACTTTGAGAGAACAAACTAATGCTATTTATGCTAGAGTAACTCGAGAAATCGATAAACTAATTGATATATGCTTAGGTAAGGAATTCTCTACAGCAAATAATCGAAGTGATCTTCGGCCACAATTGGCGGCTAAACTTCACGAGTTTATACAAGAGATTATTGATGAAAGTGGGTGATAATGGAAGCATGTTTAGAGGATGCCGATGAACCAGAGCCACAGCTACTCGAGCTTATGGAACATCAGAAAGAGGCTCTTAGATTATTGAAGAATGGCAACATCTTATTCGGTGGAGTAGGTGCAGGCAAGACGGCTACGGCTTTGGCGTACTACCTCCTCAAGGAAGAACCGAAGGATATCTATGTCATCACTACGGCTAAGAAGCGTGACAGTCTCGATTGGGATAGAGAAGGAGCTAAATTTGGAATCGGTCGAGAAAGATCTGGAACAATTAGTGGAACAATTACAGTCGATTCCTGGAATAACATCGGGTCCTATGTCGGGATTCAGGGTGCTTTCTTCATCTTCGACGAACAACGTTTGGTTGGTCATGGAGCTTGGGTAAAGAACTTTCTCAAGATCGTAAAGCATAATAACTGGATCATGCTGACTGCGACTCCGGGGGATGTGTGGCTAGATTATGCCCCCGTCTTCATTGCAAATGGGTGGTACAAGAACATCACTGATTTCAAGATGCAGCACGTTATTTATGCCCCGTTCTTAAACTTCCCAAAAGTTCATCGATATGTAGGCACTGCTCGCTTAGAGAAGCTTCGTAGTGAAATTCTTGTGGAGATGCCTTATCTCAAACACACCAATCGTATTCTGAATTTTATACCTGTTGGGTATGATGAGGTGATGTTCAAGAGGGTTTTGAAGAGTCGTTGGAACATATATGAGGATCGTCCAATAAAGGATGCTAATGAATTGTTTAGGGTACTTCGTCGTCTTGTTAACTCTCATCCTAGTCGTCTTGAGATGGTTAGGAAACTGACTACGTGCCATGCTAAACTGATTATCTTTTATAACTTTAACTATGAGTTGGAGATTTTACGGACGTTGGCGGACGATATTCCTTTGGCTGAATGGAATGGTCATCGTAAGCAACCTATTCCAAACACCGATCGATGGGCATATATTGTCCAATATAATTCAGGAAGTGAGAGCTGGAATTGTACTGAAACTGACGCTATGATTCAATATTCTCTCACATATAGTTACAAACAATATATACAATCTATGGGCAGAATTGACCGCTTAGATACACTATTTGTTGATCTTTACTATTATATATTCGTTAGTAGTTCTTTCATTGATAAGGGAGTTCGGGAAGCCCTTGATGAAAAAAGATCGTTCAATGAGCGGGAATTGCTTAAAAACTGGGCTTTTCCGGCGAAAAATATATAGTATGCGGTATCATTGACGGCCGGTTGTCTTATTTGTGAGCTGGGGTAACGTATAGCTACGGCGCTCTGGCATATTCTTCTTTAATACTTTATAAGAAAGTAATATTGTATATATCTCAAATAGTAAGTATATACAAACCCTGTTTTTATTAAGACTTTTTTCGATATATTAGATTTGCCTATTTGCCGGAAAGGAAATATTATGGCGGATCAAGAGGTAGGGAAACCGATTGATGAGTTTCCGACTTATGAGATTACAAACTATGGACGAGTGTTTAACACGTATTCAGGAAGGGAGATGCATCTGTCTCCAACGGTTAATGGAGATCTTACTGTCGGAATGATGCGAGATCGTCATCAGCATAGACGTTCGGTCAAGGTTTTGGTTGCTCGAGCGTTTGTCCCCGGGGAAACAGACAACTTCACCACTCCAATTCAACTTGATGGTGACAAGTATAATCTTCGAGCCGACAACATTGTATGGCGGCCTAGATGGTTTGCTTGGGAATATACGAGACAACTTTCGCATATTCCAGATTGGATTCATGATCGTCCGGTGCAGGATAGTCAAAGATCTTATTTTACTATCTTTGATGCAGCAATCATAAATGGTCTGTTATTTGAGGATATTCGACGGTCTTTGCTTAGTGGTCGTCGTGTCTTTCCAACTGGAGAAGTCTATGTATATCTAGACAAGAAGGTCGCAGTGTGAGGTATGTGGTTATATATACAATGATGTAACATTTACATCGCATATAATGAAGGGGGAGGTAAAATGTCTTCGAAAATTCGAACATTGGCTTTCCTTTTTCTCTTTCTAGCTGGATGTGCGCGACTAGATTATAATGCTATAGGTCTCCATGAAGATGTGGTGAAAGGTGGTCAAGCGCAAATTGATGCTGGACATGTTGTTGATGTAGACGGTCTTCCTGGCATCTGGCTTGCTGGGCATCATACATCACACGGAGCTGTGTTTGCCAATCTTGGTGAGGCTGAGATTGGCGACACAGTTTGTGTATATTCAACATGTTTTATCGTTTTTAATATTATAGTAGTTCCAACAACGTATAGACCACCTAATGATTTAGCTCCACTGGTTTTACAAACATCTTGGTTTGGAAATGTTTTGTTAGTATTAGCACGGTAAGGAGGAATGATGAGACGACTCATTGTGGTTTTACTGGCAATTATAGCAGCATTGGGGGTTGGTGCTTTAAGTTCGTTGCGTTCCCCGGATGTATCTACTGGACAGATTGTTCCGGGTCCTC
>Ga0209811_10000093_pt1 | contig 39754 bp, 34 predicted proteins | sample Coa_R1_6_FD_187161 | JGI IMG/M metagenome (GOLD analysis project Ga0209811, IMG submission 187161) | Surface soil microbial communities from Centralia Pennsylvania, which are recovering from an underground coalmine fire. - Coalmine... | ecosystem: Environmental > Terrestrial > Soil >... | reverse complement strand
TGACTGGCAACCGCCAGATGCGACCGTAACCCGGCGCGCTGGAATTTGCGAGCAGCCCCACCGGGAAACTGAGACCCGCAGCGATATTCTGCACCTGGGCGAGATTGTCCGGACCATCCAGGCAGAAGCCCAGGATGCGCAGCCCGGCATCCCGGTGCCGCACGGCGTAGTCCGACAGCAGCGGCAACTCCTGGCGGCACGGCACGCACCAGCTGGCCCAGAACGTCAGGATCACCACCTGTCCGGTCAGCTGCGTGCTGGAGATGCGCTCGCCCTGCAGTGTCGACAGCGTCGCCGGCGGGGCTGAGCGCCCGACGCGCAGGTCATTGGCGCGCGCCGCGGCGCTGTACACGCCCGGCGGCGCGAGCGTCGCGCCGAGGCAGCGCTTGAGGAAGGCGCGGCGGGCAGAGCGCCGCCGCGTCAGGAGTTCATCAGTGTGCATAGGTGATGCCGGCGGTGCGGGTATGGCGGCACGGACGCGGTGCCCCGCGGGTTCCCGGGTGAGGTCCCGCTGTTAGACGGCGCGAGCGGCGGTTTTATTTCGTCTCTTGGCGTTGGTGCGCACAACTGCCATAAGATCGGGCCCCGCGGCGGCCCGCCCTGGTGCGGGTCCCCGGGCGTGCGGAAAACTCAAGACGAAGAAGGGTGGCATGCGCAGCTTCGCGTTCGCGGCGGTTTGCATGGCGGTGCTGCTGGCCGGGGTCGCCGCGGCGGCGCCGGTTGGCCCGGGCTATGACATCCAGATGGGGCGCATGATCCCGATGCGGGACGGGGTGCAGCTCGAGGCCTGGATCACGAAGCCCTCCGGGCTCAAGGCCGGCGCGCCGGCGATCCTGACCCTGACCCAGTACGACATCGACGGCAGCCGCCGCGGCGAACCTTCCTACTTCGCGCAGCACGGCTTCGTGTTCGTGCAGGCGTACGTGCGCGGGCGCGGCCGCTCCGGCGGGGTGAAGGCCGACAACCTCGGGCTCTCGGTCGGGCGGGACGGTTATGACCTGGTGGAGTGGATCGCGCAGCAGCCCTGGAGCAACGGGCAGGTGGTGATGTACGGCGGCTCCTTCGTAGGCATGACGCAGTGGCACACCGCGGCGCAGCTGCCGCCGCATCTGGCAGCGATCGCGCCTTATGTTGCGATCTATCCCGGCTGGGACGTGCCCAACACCAACGGCATCCCGCAGGCCTGGACCGCGGTCATCCTGGGCTACACCTCCGGGCGCGCGCTCAACCCGGGATTCATCGCCGACGCGCACTACTGGTCGGGGAAGTTCCTGGAGCACTACGCCGCGCAACGCCCCTTCGGGGAGCTCGACGCCGCGGTCGGCATCGCCGCGGATGACTGGTGGATGCCGGACGAGCATGGCGCGCCGGTGCCGATGATGCGCATGTGGCTCGATCACGTCGGCGACGAGGCCTTCAACCTCGCGGCCGAGCCGCGGGCGCAGGACTACGCGCGCATGAACTTCCCGGTACTGACCGCCACCGGCTTCTTCGACGACGATCAGCCGGGCGCCCTGCGCTACTTCCGCAACCACATCGCCAACGCGCCCGCCGCGGCGGTGGCGAAGCACTACCTCATTATCGGCCCCTGGGACCATGGCGGCACGCAGGCGCCCGCGAAGGAAATCGACGGGCTTGCCATCGCCGAGGCTGCCGTGCTCGACATGAGGCAGCTGCACGCCGAGTGGTACGACTGGGCGCTCGGCCGCGGCGCGCTGCCGGCCCTGCTGAAGGACCACGTGACCTACTTCATGGCCGGCGCCGATGAGTGGCGCTACGCGCCTGCCCTCGCCGCGGTCTCCTCGGGCAAGGACCTGGTGCTGCAGCTGGCCGCGCGCACGGGCACGCCCCTGGACCTGTATCACTCGGGCGATCTCAGCGCGGCCGTCCCGGGCAGCGAGCCGCCGGCGCGGCTGGTGAGTGATCCGCGCGAGCTGCCCGAGCTGGACGTGGCCCGGGAGGCGGCGGATGAGAACCTGACCAGCCAGTTCCGTGGCCTGCAGAAGCGCGCGCTGGTGTTTCACTCCGCCCCCTTCGCACACGACGTCGAGATGGCCGGCCACATGCGCCTGCAGCTCGCCTGCGCCGCCGACACTCCGGACTTCGACCTGTGGGCGCAGGTGCTGCTGGTGCGGGCCGACGGCACCGCGGTGCAGCTCGGCCAGGACATCCGGCGCGCGCGCTTCCGCCACGGCATCTTCCGGCAGGAGCTCGTGAAGCCGGGTGAACAGATCGAGATTCCGTTCGAGTTCAACTGGGCCGCGTGGCGCATCCCGGCGGGCGCGCGGCTGCGGCTCATCCTCGCGCCGCTGAATTCCCCGAACTACCAGAAGAACTACAACACCGGCGGCCGCATCGGCTACGAGCGCCCCGAGGATGCGCGCGTCGCCCACATCTCGATCTTCCACGACTCCCGGCGCACGAGCCGTCTCGTACTGCCGCTGGCCGCGCCCTCCTCGGTGCACTGAGCGCTGCCATGACCGCCACCGATGCGGGCACCCTGAGCGGTCCACGGCAGCGACTGGTGGCTCTGGACATTCTGCGCGGGCTCGTGATCGTCGTCATGGTGCTCGATCACGTGCGCGACTTTTTGCACCTAGACGCGGAGCGCTTCGATCCGCTCGATCCGGCGCACACCACGGCGCTGCTGTACGCAACGCGCTGGATCACCAACTTCTGCGCGCCGACGTTCGTGTTCCTGGCCGGAACCTCGGCCTGGCTGCAGCGCGCGCGCGGCCGGAGCACGCGCGAGCTGTCGCTGCTGCTGCTGACGCGCGGACTGTGGCTGGTGCTGCTGGAGCTGACGGTGCTCGGCTTCGGCTGGTCGTTCTGGATTCCGTACCTGCTCTTCCTGCAGGTCATCTGGGCGATCGGCTGCTCCATGGTGGCGCTCGCGGCCTGCGTGTGGCTGCCGCGCACCGCGGCGCTCGCGCTCGGCGTGCTCATCCTCCTGGCGCACAACCTGCTAGACCCCATCACGCCCGAGCAGTTCGGGCCGTACGCGAACGTGTGGATGGCGCTGCACGTGCTGGGCGTGTGGTCGCACGAGGGTGCGCCCTATGCGCTCCTGGCCTATCCGGTGCTGGCATGGTTCGGGGTGATGCTGCTCGGTTACGGCATGGGGCAGGTGTTCCTGCTGCCGGCGCACCAGCGTGACCTGATCCTGCTGAGGCTGGGGCTGGCGATGATCGCGGTGTTCCTGGTGCTGCGGTACTTCAATCTCTACGGCGACCCGCAGCCCTGGGTGGCGCAGGCGACGCCCGGCAGAACCGTCATGGCTTTCCTGCGGGTCGAGAAATACCCGCCGTCGCTCTTCTACGTGTGCGCCACGCTGGGCCCGGTGTTTGCCCTGTTGCCGCTGCTCGCGCGCTGGCACGGGCGCGCGGCGCATTTCTTCATGGTGTTCGGCGCGGTGCCGCTGTTCGCGTACGTGGTGCACGTCTACCTCGTGCACGCGCTCAGCATCGTGCTGCGCGCGGCGACGGGACAGACGCTGGCGGGCCAGTTCGACACGATACGCGTGCAAATCACCCACCCGGAGCTGCTGCATGCCTCCGGCTATTCCCTGGCGGTGGTTTACGTGGCCTGGATCGGCCTGGTGCTCGCGCTCTACCCGTTGTGCCGCTGGTTCGCGGACCTCAAGCGGCGCCGCCACGACTGGTGGCTGAGTTACCTGTAAGACGCGCCGCCGTCGCTGCGAGCGAGGTTTCGGGTGCTCACGGTGTGGCGGCGCTGGCCCTCAAGGACCGCGGCCGCGTGCACGCTCCTCCCGTCACCCGCGCCGCGGCACTAGGCGGGCTGGTAGCCCTTCACGCCCGTCTGCCACAGCAGGAACGCGTAGGTATCCGCCGCTTCGCGATCCTGCTGGGCACGCGTTGAACCGATGCCGTGGCCCGCGTCGAAGTCGACGCGCAGCAGGATGGGCTTGCCGGAACTGGTGCAGGCCTGCAGTCGCGCCGTCATCTTCGCCACGTGGAAGGGCGCGACCCGCGGATCCGTGACGCCGGTGGTGAGCAGCACCGCCGGATAGGCGACACCGGGCTGCAGCGCCTGGTAGCTGTCGATCCCCTTGAGGGCCCGGTAGCCGGACTCCTCACTGATCCTGCCCCACTCCGGTTCCTCGCCGTAGCCGTTCTGCTCCACCACGTAGCGCAGCGGATTGGACCAGCCGACGCCGTCGATGACGGCGGCAAACAGGTCCGGCCGCTCGCCGAGTGCGCGGCCGACGGTGATGCCGCCGGCCGAGCGGCCGCCGATCGCAAGCCGCGCCGGCGCGGTGTATTTCTTCGCGCACAGGTCCAGACACACATCGATGAGGTCGCGCCAGGTGTTGGGCTTGTTCGCAAGCTGCCCCGCCTTGTGCCAGTCGCGCCCGTACTCGCCGCCGCCGCGCACGTAGGCGTAGCCGACGATGAAGCCCGCATCGACCAGGGCGAGCGTGCGGCCGGCAAAGGCCGGCGTGTAGGCCGCCGACCCGTAGGAGCCGTACGCGGAGATCCACGCCGGCGTGCTGCCGTCGAGCTTCAGGCCCTTCTTGTGGATCACGACGTACGGCACCCGGGTGCCGTCGCGTGCCGTCGCGAACAGGCGCCTGCTCTGGTAGGAGCTCACGTCGATCGGCGGTTTCGGGGTGAGCCCGGTGGCGCTGACGTGCCCGGCGGCGTTCACCGACCAGATGTCCGCGGGCGTGAGCCAGCCGGTGAGCGCGAACAGGCCGCCGTCGAGCTTCGGATCGGTGGTGAGGGAGCTCAGCGTGCCATCGAAGGGCAGCGCGATCTCGCTCAGGTGTCCCTCGCGCGCCAGGCGCTTGAGCCGCGCGATGCCGCCATCGAGCATCCGCAGGTACAGCCCGTCGCGCGCCAGGTGCAGGTCCTCGATGACCCACTCGCTCTGGGGCACCGCCTCGGCGGCGGCCTCGAGGGCCGGAGCGCGGGCCGGCACCTTGAGCACACGGCCGCGCGGATGACCCTTGTTGTGCAGCAGGTAGAGCGTCTCGCCATCGATCTCGGCGCTCGTGATCTCGTCAGCGAAGTCGGCGACCGCCACCCAGTGCGCCTTGTTGGCCACGGCATCGGCCACCGGGGCGATGAGGATGCGCATCTCGCTGCGCACGTCCTGCAGCAGCAGCAGCGCGTAGTGCGAGCCCTCGAAGGTGGCAATGACCGGCATCTGGATGCGCTCGAACTGCACCCGCGCATCCAGGCCGCGCTTCATCAGGATCGGGTCGCCGGCCGGATCGGTGCCGAGCCGGTGGAAGCGCGCCTGGCTGTCGAGGTAGCGCTCCGGGGTGTCGACCCTGCCGGTCAGCTGGTTGTAGAAGAAGCCGCTGCCGTCATCGAGCCACTGCGGGTGCGCCGCCTCGGTGTTGGGGATCTGCTCGGGGAGGTCCTTGCCGTCGGCCACGGTGAGGATGTGCAGGGTCGAGTCCTCGCTGCCATCCTTGGAGAGCCCGTACACCACGCGCGTGCCATCCGGTGAGGCGGTCCACCAGTCCAGTGACAGGTGACTCTTGGCGTCGCTCTTGAGTGTCGGGTCGATGAGCACGCGGTCGGTGCTGCCCTCCTGCACGAACAGCTTGAAGTTGTCGGCGCCCACCGGGCGCTGCTCGAAGAACAGCTTGCCACCGGCGCGCTCCACGCGCCGCGTCACGGCGGTGTCGCCCGAGAGCTGCTGCAGGCGCGCCAGCAAGGCGGCGCGGCCGGGAATCGTGTCGAGCACGGCGCGCGCGTGCGCGTTCTGCCCCTTGAGGAATGGCAGCCAGTCCGGGTCCTTGTCGTTCTCCATCCAGCGGTACGGGTCGCTGAGCGTCTCGCCGAAGTAGGTGTCCTTCACCACCGCCACGCGCGCCACCGGTGCCGGCGGGATGCTGCTGCCGCCGACCTCAGCCACGCTGCGGCGCACCAGCAGCGAGGTGACGAGGCCGCCGGCCCCGACCATCAGATCGCGGCGATTGAACTTGGTCATGCCTCAACTCTCCGGGTCCTCATCCTCGTCCTCGACGACGGTGCCCTGATGGAACAGTATCTTCCAGCCCGCGGGGTCGCGTTGCCAGAGCGTGGCGCGATGCGTGCGGCGCTCGCCCTGCAGCAGCGTGTAGGTCAGGAGGTAGACGTTGGCGCCGAGGCCGCGGCAGTGAAAGTCGCTCGTCTGCCACTCGTCCGCGATCGGGTGGCCGGCGCGCGCGGCGAGCGTGCGCAACACGTACTGGCGGCTGTAGCGCCGGCCCGAGGCGCCGATTTCCCAGAAATCCGGCGCGACCAGCTGCTCGAGCGCGGCGGGCGTGCTGTACTCGGGGCGGTGGAAGATGGGCTCGAGGCGGCGCAGCTGCTCGAGCGCCGTGCGATCCTCGGGGCGGGTGACGAGTTTGGGCTCCATGTGCGCTGGAAGCCTCAGCGACACCGGCGCGCGCATGGCAAGGGTCGCCTCACGCGCTAGCGCGCATCGGGCAGCCAGTGCATGTCGTGCTGCATTTCCTGCGCGAGCAGATTGACGTCGCCGCCGCGGGTCAGCAGGGCAATGCTGCCGGTCTGCGCCGGAATGATGACCCCGCTCATGCCGGCTTCGGTGAAGCTCCTGCGCCGCCCGGCGGGCGCCGTCTCGTGGTGCAGGATGAGCAGCGTTGCCGGCCCCTGCGAGGTCTGCACCACCAGGTGCGGCACGTAGTGACCGCGGAACCAGCAGCTGTGCGCATAGGTGATCTTGTCGGAGGTCACATCGAGCTGCACGCCGGCGCTGCGCAGTGCCTCGTTGACGCCCTCGGTGGTGACTTGCTGGGCGCTGAGCCAGCTGTCCGGCTCCGCCTCGACGTGCGCCACGAGCTCGTGCGCCAGCGTGTCGGTCGGACGCAGCAGCCACACGCCCAGCGTGGCGGTGCAGGCCAGCAGCACGCTCGCCGCGAGCGCCCACTGCCGCCAGGTGCGCAGCGGCGCGCGGCGCGCCGATGCCAGCTGTGGCGGCCGCTGCAGCGCGCGCTGGATGCTGGCATCGAGCGTGAGCGTTTCCTCGCGGAACGTCGCGCACGCCGCGCAGCCCTGCAGGTGCTCGGCGAGCTCCGCGGAGGCGTTGCCGGGTTCTGCCCCGATCAGCAGCCGCGCCTGTTCGCAGTTCACGGCTGTTCCTGCCCGGCGGCGGCATCCGGGGCCGAGGGCAGGCCGCAGATGACGCGCAGCTTGTTACGCGCGCGGAACAGGCGCGTCAGCACGGCGGTGGAGGACAGCGCCAGTTCCTGCGCGATCTCCTCGGTGGAGAACCCCCCGAGGATCTGCAGCACCAGCGGCTCCCGGTATTCCAGCGGCAATTTCATGATCGCATGTCGCAGCGCAAACAAGTCATCCTCAGCCTGGGCGGAAGCCTCGCCCGCGTGGGTTTCCACAACCTCATCCAGGGGCACGAGCTCCAGGCGCTTGCGCTCATAGAGGCGCGCGTGCTCGCGGCGCACGATCGTCAGCAGCCACGGCCGCGCGGCGTTGGCATCCTTCAGCGCCTCCCGGGACCGCCAGGCCCGCAACAGTGATTCCTGCACGATATCCTCCGCAATCGCCCGGTCGCGCGCGAGCCAGTGGGCGAAGCGCAGCAGGTCCGGGCGCAGCGACTCGAACAGCCGCGTGAGGGGCGCGCCCGCGTCGCCGCCGGGCAGCCGCTCACCTAGGGATAAGACCGGGGATTCGGGCTGGGGATTGCGCATGGCCTTGGGGAGGGGTGCCGCGCGCGATTATACGCATGGGGAGGCCCGGCTCCGGCAATATCGCGCCGGAGCGACCGGTCTAATCGCCCGACCGTGACCCACAGGAGCACCCCGTGACATTTCTCGTGCAATGGCTGATCGAGTGGCCCCGGCGCGTCGCCGGCCACCTTACCTGGCTCGCCCCGCTCTTTGCCCGCATCACCGTGGGCTGGGTGTTTCTCTGGAGTGGCTGGGGCAAGCTCAATGACCTGCCGACCGTGATCGAGAACTTCGTCGGCTGGCACATCCCGGCCGCCCACCTGCTCGCCCCCTTCGTCTCGGCCGTGGAGTTCTTCGGCGGCCTGTTCCTGCTGCTGGGCTTCATGACCCGCATCTCCGCGGGCGCGCTCGGCATCACCATGATCGTCGCCATCCGCTCGGCCAAGTGGGCTGACGTCGATTCGCTCGAGACGCTGCTCGGGTTTGACGAGTTCGAGTACCTGGCGCTGTTCCTGTGGCTGGCGATCGCAGGCGCGGGTGCGGTGTCGGTGGATCACTGGCTCGAGGGCTGGTTTCAGCGCCGCCCGGCCGCGCCGCCGGCGAACCGCCTGCACTGAGCCTACGGCTTCAGGCTGCGGGCACGCCGTCGAAGAAATCCACCACGCCGGTTTCGACCGAGTATTCCGCGCCCACCACCAGCAGGCCGTCCTTGCGGATGAGCTGCTCGAGCACCTCGGAGCCGTGCCGCAGGTGATCCGCCGACATGCGGATGTTGGCCCGCACGGCGCGCTGCTCCAGGTCCGCAAGATCGCGTGACTGTCCGTCGAGCAGTCCCTCGACCGCCGGGCGGATGCGCTCCACGATCGAGCTGAGGTTGCGCGACTGTTCACGCCACGGGCGCGCCAGCTGCTGCAGCGTCGCGTGGATGGCGCCGCAGTTGGAGTGCCCGAGCACGACCACCAGACGCGTGCCGAACGCCTCGGCGGCGAACTCGACGCTGCCGACCTGGGAGGGTGCCACGATGTTGCCCGCCACGCGGATCACGAACAGGTCCCCGAGTCCCTGGTCGAACACCAGCTCCGCCGGCACCCGCGCGTCCGAGCAGCCGAGCACGATCGCGAACGGCTGCTGCTGCGCGGCGAGCGCGCGCCGCCGCGCCGTGCTCTCGCCGTCGTCGCGGCGCTGCTCGTTGACGAAACGCAGGTTGCCCTCGCGCAGCCCCTGGAGTGCCTCGGTTGCGGGAATCATGGCTCGGCGTGGGTCCTGCTAAGTGAAAAAGCGCGCCGCGAATATAACCGATCCGCCGCGGCAGCGAGCCTAGCGCCGGCGGCGCACGCCGCGCGTGGGCTGCGCCTCGAGCGGATTCTCCGGCCAGTAGTGCCGCGGGTAGCGGCCACGCATGTCCTTGCGCACCTCGGCATAGGCGCCGCGCCAGAAACTTCCCAGGTCGCGCGTCACCTGCAGCGGGCGCTGCGCCGGGGACAGCAGCTTGAAGGTGACCGGCACGCCGTGGCGTCCGAGCCGCGGCGTCTCGCTGAGGCCAAACACTTCCTGCAGCCGCACCGCCACCGCCGGCGCGCTCTCGTCGAGGTAGTCGACCCGGATGCGCGAGCCGGTGGGCATGGTGAGGTGCGTCGGGGCCAGCTCATCGAGCTCGCGCTGCTGCTGCCACGTCAGGCGCGCCCGCAGTACCTCGGAGAGGGACAGGCGCGCCAGGTGCTCGCGGCGCGTCACCCCTGCCAGCCAGGGCGCGAGCCACGCCTCCGGGTCCGCGGCGAGCGCCGCATCGTCGGCCGCGGGCCAGTCCGCCGCGGCCGCCGCGCCGAGGGTGGCACGCACGAAGGCGATGCGCGCCTGCAGGTCGCGCGCCTCGCGATCCCACGGCAGTGCCTCGAGGCCGAGTTCGCGCACGCCCGCGAGCATCGCCGCCTGCGCCGGCCCGGCCGGGATCTGGGGCAGCGGCTTCTCCTCCAGCACCAGCTCGTCGAGCTTCACGGTATGGCGGGCGGTGACTGCCTGCTCGCGCGCGTTCCACTGCACCGCATCCGCGCGCGTGAGCTGCGCGGCGAACTGCTCGTACAGATCCGCGCGCCCCAGCGGCGCGGCGAGCAGGATGCGCGCGTCGCGCTCGCTGTCGTCGAGGTCGACGGCGACGATGAACTCCTGGCGCGCAAGCCCCTGCGCCTCGGCGAAGCGGGCGCCGCGGCCGCTGGTGAGCGCGTAGCGCCCGTCCTCGCCGCCGCGGCGGCGGCCGATCCGGTCGGGGTAGGCGAAGGCGAGCAGCACCCCGGTGGCAGTGCCGCCGGCATGCGCCGCAGGCGCCCGGCTCTCGCCCAGCTGGCGCTCGAGTGCGCGCGCGGCGCGGCGCGCGCGCTCCAGCGTCGCGCGATCGAGTGCCGCGTGTGTCTGCTCCCCGCGCAGCAGCTCGAGGCGCGTGCGGATGTCGGCGTCGCGGTCCCCCGGGCCGCCGCGCAGCAGGTCCCGATCCGAGAGCAGCGCCGCGAGCTGCGCGGCGAGCGCCACGAGACCGAGGGGGCGCGAGCGCAGCAGCATGTGCGCCAGGCGCGGGTGCACCGGCAGCCTCAGCATCTCGCGCCCGTGGGCGCTGATGCGCTGCTGCGCATCCAGTGCACCGAGGCGCGCCAGCAGGTCGCGGGCGCTTTGCAGCATCGGCGCCGGCGGGGGGTCGAGCCAGCGCAGCTCGGCGGCATCGCGCGTGCCCCAGCCGGCCAGTTCCAGCGCGAGCGGCGCCAGGTCGGCCTCGACGATCTCCGCGGGCGTGAAGGCGCTGAGCGAGGCCTGCGCGCCCTCGCCCCAGGCGCGGTAACACACCCCGGGCGCCGTGCGCCCGGCGCGACCCGCGCGCTGCTCGGCCGAGGCCCGCGAGATGCGCTGCGTCTGCAGGCGCCCCATGCCGGTGTGCGGATCGAAGCGCGCCCGGCGCATCAGCCCGGAATCGACCACGACGCGCACGCCGGGGATGGTGAGGCTGGTCTCGGCAATGTTGGTGGCGAGCACCACCTTGCGCGTGCCGGCGGCGGCCGGCTGCAGCGCCGCATCCTGGGTCTCGGCCGCGAGGTCACCGAAGAGGGGCAGCACCGCGACCTGCGCGCCGGCGTGAAGCTCACCCTGCACGCGCCGGATCTCGCGCGCACCCGGCAGGAACACGAGCACATCACCCGGCGCCTCGCGCAGCGCGCGCCGGATCAGCTGCGCGACGCGCCGCTCCGGGGAATCCTGCGAACGCGCCGCCCCCGGCAGCAGCGGCAGTCCGCTGCCCGCGTAGTGTGTCGTCACCGGGAAGCTGCCGCCGGGTGCGCTGATGCGCGGCGCATCCCCGAGCAGGCGCGCCACGGCCGCGCCGTCGAGGGTCGCGGACATGACGAGGATGCGCAGCGCCGGGTTCAGGTTGCTGCGCGCATCGAGGGTGAGGGCGAGGCTCAGGTCCGCCTGCAGGCTGCGCTCGTGAAACTCATCGAAGAGGACCGCGGCGACTCCCTCGAGCGCCGGGTCGCTCTGCAGCATGCGCGTCAGCACCCCCTCGGTCAGCACCTCGATGCGCGTGTCGCGCGACACGCGGGTGTCCAGGCGCATGCGGTAGCCCACGGTGGCGCCGACGGCCTCACCGAGGGTGTGCGCCATGCGGGTCGCCACGGCGCGCGCCGCCAGGCGCCGCGGCTCGAGCATCAGGATGCGCCGGCCGCGTGCCCAGCCTTCGGTGAGCAGGGCGAGCGGCACGACGGTGCTCTTGCCGGCTCCCGGGGGCGCCTCGAGCACCGCCGCGAGCCCGGTCTCCAGGGCCGAGCGCAGCGCCGGCAGCGCCGCATCGATGGGCAGCCCCGATTTCAACTCACCAGATGCGGACGCGCTCATCCGGGGCCAGGTACAGCTTGTCGCCCGGCTGCACGTCAAAGGCGCCGTACCAGGCGTCGATGTTGCGCACCACGCCGTTGACGCGAAAGCGCGGCGGGCTGTGCGGGTTGCTCAGGACCTGCGAACGCAGGGCCTCGTCGCGGTCCAGGCTGTGCCAGATCTGCGCATACGCGAGGAAGAAGCGCTGCTCGCCCGTCAGCCCGTCACGCACCGGCGCCGGCTGGCCGCCGAGGGAGCGGTGATAGGCCTCGAGCGCCACCGACACCCCGCCCAGGTCCCCGATGTTCTCCCCGAGCGTGAGCCGTCCGTTGACGTTCAGCGCCGGCAGCGCCTCGAACCGGTCGTACTGCGCCGCGAGCGAGTCGGTGCGCTGCCTGAACGCCGCCGTGTCGGCGGCCTCCCACCAGGTGTGCAGCACGCCGCGCGCATCGGACTTGGAGCCCTGGTCGTCGAAGCCGTGCCCCATCTCGTGCCCGATGACCGCGCCGATGCCGCCGTAGTTCACGGCCGGATCGGCGTGCGGATCGAAGAACGGCGGTTGCAGGATCGCCGCCGGGAACACCACCTCGTTGAAGGTCGGGTTGTAGTAAGCGTTGATCGTCTGCGGCGTCATGCCCCACTCGGCGCGGTCGGTCGGATTGCCCAGGCGCTCCACCTGGCGGTGCCACTCGAAGACATTCGCGCGCACGCTGTTGCCGAAGGCATCGCCCTTGACGATCGACAGCGCCGAGTAGTCGCGCCACTTGTCCGGGTAGCCGAGCTTGGGATGGAACGCCGCGAGCTTCTCCAGTGCCACCTTCTTGGTGGCCGGCGTCATCCAGGGGAGGTGCTGGATGCGCTCGGCGTAGGAGGCGCGCAGGTTCTCCACCAGGGCGCGCACCTGCTCGCGTGAGGAGGCCGGGAAGAAGCGCTCCACGTACAAGGCACCGACGGCTTCGCCGAGGTCGCTGTCGAGCGCCTCCACCGCGCGCATGCTGCGCTCGCGCTGCTGCTGCTGGCCCTTGAGCGTGCGGCGGTAGAAATCAAAGCTCTCCTCGTCGAAGGCGCGCGGCAGCAGCGGCGCCACGCTCACGAGGTAGTGGTACCTGAAGTAGCTGCGCCAGGTGTCCACGGGCACCTGCAGGAACAGCTGCGCGAGCGACTGCACGGCATCCAGCTCGCGCACCACGAACTGCGGCTGCACGTCCACGCCCTCGGTCGCGAGCAACGTCTCCCAGAAGAACCCGGGCGCCATCTGCTCCAGTTCCGGGCGCGTGCGCGGGTTGTAGGTGAGGTCGCGCTCGCGGCGCTTGGCCGCGGCCCAGTGCAGCTTGGCGATGCGCGTCTCCACCTCCAGGATCGACTGCGCCTGCGCGGCGGTATTCGGCTCGCCCGCCAGAGTCAGCATGCGGCCGATGTGCGCCACGTACTTGGCGCGCAGCGCGGCATAGACCGCATCGTCCTTCAGGTAGTAGTCCCGGTCGGGCAGCCCGAGTCCGCTCTGCGTGACCACCACCATGTAGCGGTCGGGGTTCTTCTGGTCGATCGTGATCGCCAGCCGCAGCGGCGCCGTCAGCCCCAGGTCCACCCGTCCCATGAGGCGCGTGAGGTCGTGGTGGTTCTTGGCGGCGGCGATGGCGTCGAGCCCGGCGCGCGCCGGCGCGAGCCCCTTCTGCTCGATCGCGGCGCTGTCGATGAAGGCGCGGTAGTAGTCACCGACCTTCTGCGCATCGCTGCCCTCGGGGGCATCCGCCGGCAGCGCCTGCACGATCGAGAGCACCTGCTGCTGCGAGCGCTCGTCGAGCTCGTCGAAGGAGCTCCAGCGGGTGCGGTCGGCCGGGATCTGGTGCGTGTCGAGCCAGTGCCCGTCGGCGTAGCGGTAGAAGTCATCACCGGGCTTGACCGCGGTGTCGCGCATCCCCAAGTCCAGTCCCCAGGGCGGGATTTCGGCCGGCGTGCCCGCGGGTGCGACCGGCGCGGCCGCCTTGGGCGGCGCATTCGAACAGGCCGCCAGGGCGAGCAGGGCCGCGAGCGCGCAGCAGGCCGCGCGGAAGCGTCTCGACATGTGAGGGACTCCTTTTAGTCTTCAGTGGCGCCAGGCGCCGTAGGCGAACAACAACCAGCCGATGATCCAGGCCAGCCCGCCGACGGGCGTCAGCGCGCCGAGCGGGCGCGGCGCGCCCAGGGCGAGCGCATACAGGCTGCCCGAGAACAGCAGCACACCGGCGATGAGCAGCGCGGCGGCCGCGCGCAGCACGCCCGCATCGCTGCTGCGCAGCGCCAGCCCCACGCCGAGGAGGCCCAGTGCCTGGAAGAACTGGTAACGCACCGCGGTTTCCCACAGCTGCAGGCGCTCGGGGGCGAGCTGCCCCTTCAGTGCGTGGGCGCCGAAGGCGCCGCACGCCGTGGCGAGCGCCAGCAACAGCCCCGCGACGCAGAGCGTCCGGGCGCTATTCACCGTGCGGCGGACCGAGGAACGGCTTGATCAGGTCCAGCGGCAGCGGGAAGACGATGATCTGCGTCTTCTCGTGCGAGATGTCCGCGAGCGTCTGCAGGTAGCGCAGCTGCAGCGCGCTCGGCTCGCGCGCCAGCGAGTGCGCCGCCGCCACCAGCTGCTGGGCCGCCTGCGCCTCACCCTCGGCATGGATGATCTTGGCGCGGCGGGTGCGCTCGGCCTCGGCCTGCTTGGCCATGGCGCGGATCATGCTCTCATCGAGGTCGACATCCTTGATCTCGACGTTGGAGACCTTGATGCCCCACACCTCGGTGGCCTGGTCGAGGATGCGCTGCAGGTCGGCGTTGAGTTTGTCGCGCTGCGCGAGCAGGTCGTCCATCTCGTGCTGGCCGACCACCGAGCGCAGCGTCGTCTGCGCGACCTGGCTCGTGGCATCGTAGGCGTTGGCCACCTGGATGATGGATTTGCCGGCGTCGATGATGCGGAAGTAGACCACCGCGTTCACCTTCACCGAGACGTTGTCGCGCGTGATGACGTCCTGCTTGGGGACGTTGAGCACGATGACGCGCAGGTCGACCTTGCGCATCTGCTGCACCATCGGGAACACGAAGACGATCCCCGGGCCCTTGATGCCGGTGAAGCGCCCGAGCGTGAACATCACGCCGCGCTCGTACTCGTTGAGCACCCGCAGGGCGCTGAAGAGCAGCACCAGGAGAAGTACGACGACAGCAATTCCGAAGGGCATGCGAATCTCCGCGCTCAGGTCACGTTCACCGGGGCTCGACCCACAATGTTAGCCCTTCCACCTTCACGATGCGCGCCAGCTCTCCCGGGCGCAGTGGCGCCTCGCTGCGGGCGTGCCACAGCTCCCCGCCGTAACGCACGCGACCGCGGCCGGGGAAGTCCCCGACCACTTCGGCGCTGGCGCCGATCATCCCCTGCGTTCCGGTGGTCACCGGGCGGCGCATCGAGCGCGACGCCAGGTACACCATGCCGGCGATGGTCAGTCCGCCGACGGTGGCAAAGGCGGCGATCAGCGGCCGTCCGACCCCCATGCCGGGCACGTCCGCGTCGAACAGGATGAGCGAGCCGACGACGAAGGCGATGAGGCCGCCGATCCCGAGCGAGCCGTAGGCGGGGAAGAAGAACTCCGCGACGATCATGCCGACCCCGAGCCCGACGAGCGCGACGCCGGCGTAGTTCACCGACAGGATCTGGAAGGCGAACAGCGCGATCAGCAGGCAGATCGAGCCGGCCACGCCCGGCAGCACCGCGCCGGGGTTGTAGCCCTCGAGCAGCAGCCCCCAGATGCCGATGAGCATGAGCCCGTAGGCGACCGTGGGGTTGGTGATCACCGCCAGCAGCTGCGTGCGCCAGTCCGGCTTCAGCTGCTCCACCTGCAGGCCGCGGGTGGCGAGTTTCTCGGTGCGATCGTCGAGGTGCACCTCGCGGCCATCGATGCGCGTGAGCAGATCGGGCAGGTCCCGCGCGATGACCTCGATCACGTGCTGCTGCAGCGCCTGGGTGGCCGAGAGGCTCGCGCCGCCGCGCACGGCCTGCTCGGCCCACTCCGCGTTGCGCCCGCGCAGCTCCGCGAGGCTGCGGATGTAGGCCACGGCATCGTTCACCACCTTGTGCTCCATGGCGCTGCCGCTGGGCTCCGGCGGCGCCTCGGCGCCCCCCGGCTCGCCCGGCGGGGCCGGCGCGCCGCCCGCAGGGGCGGGCTTGCCCGGGGGCGGCCCGCCCGGCAGCGGCGCGGGTGCGGCGGGGGGCCCGCGCTCGCCGCCGATCGCGACCGGCGTGGCGGCGCCGAGGTTGGTGGCGGGCGCCATCGCCGCGACGTGGCTCGCGTACAAGATGTAGGTGCCGGCGCTCGCGGCGCGCGCCCCGGAGGGGGTGACATAACTCACCACCGGCAGCGGCGAGGCGAGGATCGCCTGGATGATGTCGCGCATGGAGCTGTCGAGACCACCCGGGGTATCAAGCTCGATCACCACCAGGCGACTGCCGCGGGCGCGCGCCGCCTCGAGGCCGTGGACCACGTAGTGCGAGGTCGCCGGGCCGATGGGCCCGCGGATCTCGAGCACCGTGGCGGTGCCTGGCAGGGGCGACGGCAGGGGCAGGGGCGCCGTGGAGACTTCTGCCCGCAGGCCGCTGCTCATGACGAGCGCCAGGCAGCCCAGTGCATGCGTGAGCGGCGCGGTCAGGCGCGGGGCGTTCATGGCGTAGCACCCTACTCTTGGCCTGACGGCGTCCGCAATCGGGCCGCCGCCTGGGGGCTTCAGGCGGACTTAGGCCCGCGGGGCGGGCGCGGCGTGCGCGGCAGGCCGGTGTGCTGGGTGCGGAAAGGGCGCGCCCCGGCGCGGCGCGCCGCGGGGCTGGCGGTGGCGGCAGGCTGGTAGGCCGGCACCAGCTGCTGGCGGCCGTTGCCGATCAGGTCGGCGCGGCCCATGCGCCGCAGGGCCTCGCGCAGCACCGGCCAGTTGTTCGGGTCGTGGTAGCGCAGGAAGGCCTTGTGCAGGCGGCGCACCTTGAGTCCTTTGGGAATGAGCACGTCCTCGCTGTCGCGCGTGACGCGCCGGAGCGGATTCTTGCCCGTGTGGTACATGGCGGTCGCGGTGGCCATCGGGCCGGGCAGGAAGGCCTGCACCTGGTCGGCGCGCAGGCCGTTTCGCTTCAGCCACAACGCCAGCTGCAGCATGTCCTCGTCGCTCGTGCCCGGGTGGGCCGCGATGAAGTACGGGATGAGGTACTGCTCCTTGCCCGCCTCTTTCGAATAGCGGTCGAAGAGCTCCTTGAAGCGGTCATAGGCGGCCACGCCCGGCTTCATCATCTTCGACAGCGGACCCTCGGCGAGCGCCTCGGGGGCGATCTTCAGATACCCCCCGGTATGGTGCTGCGCGAGTTCCTTCACGTACTCGGGCGACTCGATCGCCAGGTCGTAGCGCACGCCCGAGGCGATCAGCACCTTCTTGATGCCCGGCAGCGCCCGCGCGCGCTGGTAGAGGCGGATGAGGGGCGTGTGATCGGTGTTGAGGTTCGGGCAGACCGCCGGGTAGACGCACGAGGGCCGGCGGCAGGCGCTCTCGATCGCCGCGCTCTTGCAGGCGAGCCGGTACATGTTGGCGGTCGGGCCGCCGAGATCGGAGATGACGCCGGTGAATCCGGGCACCTGGTCGCGCACCTCTTCGATCTCGCGCAGCACCGACTCCTCCGAACGGCTCTGGATGATGCGTCCCTCGTGCTCGGTGATGGAGCAGAACGTGCAGCCGCCGAAGCAGCCGCGCTGGATGGCCACCGAGAAGCGGATCATCTTGTAGGCCGGAATCAGCGCGCTGCCGTAGAACGGATGCGGCGCGCGCCGGTAGGGGCGCTCGTACACCCAGTCCATCTCCCTGGTGGTGAGCGGAATGGGCGGCGGGTTCAGCCACACGTCGGTGTCAGCGTGCCGCTGCACCAGCGAGCGCGCGTTACCGGGATTGGACTCCAGGTGCAGGATGCGCGAGGCGTGCGCGTACAGCACCGGGTCGGCGCTAACGGCTTCGTGCGAGGGCATGCGGATCACGCTGCGTTCGCGATCGGCATTGCGCACGCGGCGCACGAAGCGCACCACCTTCTCCCCCGTCGCCCCGGGGGCGCACGGCGCCGCGGCCTGCGGGGCGCGTTCCATCGCGTACGGATCGACGGGTGCGTTCAGCGGTCCGGGCGCATCCAGGTGCGTGGAATCGATCTCGATCCAGCCCGGCGGCGTGCCGCGGCGCGCGAAGGCCGTGCCGCGCAGGTCGGTGATGTCGGCGATGGCTTCCCCGGCGGCCAGGCGGTGGGCGAGCTCGCACAGCTGGCGCTCACCATTGCCGTACACCAAGAGGTCTGCTTTCGCATCGAGCAGCACCGAGCGGCGCACCTTTTCCGACCAGTAGTCGAAGTGCGCGATGCGGCGCAGCGAGGCCTCGATGCCGCCGATGACGATCGGCACGTCGCGGAAGGCCTCGCGGGCGCGTTGCGCATAGACGATGACGGAGCGATCCGGCCGCCGGCCGCCTACGCCCCCGGGCGTGTAGGCGTCATCGCTGCGCACGCGGCGGTCGGAGGTGTAGCGGTTCACCATCGAATCCATGTTGCCGGCGGTGATGCCGAAGAACAGGTTCGGCCGGCCCAGGGCCGCGAAGTCCGCGGCGCTGTGCCAGTCGGGCTGCGCGATGATGCCGACGCGGAACCCCTGCGCCTCGAGCAACCGCCCGACGATCGCCATGCCGAAGCTCGGGTGATCGACGTAGGCATCCCCGCTCACGATGATGACGTCGCAGCTGTCCCAGCCGAGGATGTCCATTTCCTCGCGCGACATGGGCAGGAACGGGGCGGTGCCGAAGCGCGCCGCCCAGTGCTTGCGGTACCCGCAGATGTCGCGTGCTTCCTGCATAGGACCGCGAATTAGACCAGAACTGCCGCTAGCGGGTCACGTTTCCCCCGACGGCCGGCGCCGGCGGTACCAGCGCCGCAGCGCCACCAGCGCCCAGATGGCCTCAACCAGGCCAAAAGGCCACGCGCCCTGCAGGAAGCCGTAGACCGAGCCGAGTACGCAGGCAGCCGCAAAGCCCAGGGTGAACCACGCCTTGCGGTCCTCCAGGGCATAAGTAATGAGCATGGCGGTCACGGCCACGAGCCCGAATAGCGTCAGACCGTCAATGGCTCGGCTCTCCTTGGGTGCCGCCGCTCAGACACGGCGGCCACGCCGGTGGCGCGCTCGGTGAGTATCACCCGTGAACGCCCCGTGCGGTACTTGATGGTATGTTGGTAACTTGGTAACATTATACCATGAAGACGGTGACCCGCACGCAAACCGGTGTGCGCCTCGAGAGCCGGTTGCTGAAAGTCCTGAAGGCGCTGGCGACCGAGCTCGACCTGTCACTGGGGGACCTCCTCGAGGGCATCGTGCTGCATGCATTCGAGGGTAAGGCGCCCTTCTCCGCCGCCACCCTCAAGAAGATCCGGGCGCTGAAGGCGGTCTACGGGCTCGACCTCGAGGCGCGCGACTCGCACCGTTTGCGCGAGGTGGCCAGCGATGCACGCTGAAGAGCTGCAGCGCTTCCTGCGCGGCGAGATCGAGGCCGCGGACTTCCCGCACCGCGAGCACGTGCGCATGGCCTTCGAGCTGCTGCGCCGGCATGAATTCACCGAGACCGCGCTGCACTACTCGCGGGCGCTGCGGGCCATGGTCGCGAAGGCGGGCAACGCGCAGGCATTCCACCAGACCGTCACCATCGCATTCCTGGCCCTGATCGCACAGCGCATGGACGCCTCGCCGACCGATGACTTCGCCGCCTTCGCCCGCGCCAACCCGGAGCTGTTCGCGAAGGACCTGCTGCGGCGCTGGTACCGCCCGGAGCAGCTGGCCACGCCGCTGGCGCGCCGTACTTTCGTGTTGCCGGACCCTGCGCCATGAGCGCGCGCAGTCTCCTCGGTGCCTACCGGCTGGGCTACTGCCTGCTGATCCTCATCGCCAGCATCCAGACGCTCGCGGCCGAAGGCGCGGCCGATCCGCACGTCGTGCCGCTGGCGACGGCGGAGATCGCCGGCGCATTGCTGCTGCTCGTGCCGCGCACGCAATGGCTCGGGCTGACGCTGCTGCTCGGGGTGTTCGCGTGCGCCCAGGTACTGGCGGCGCTGTCAGCGGCGTGGCCGACCCGCTTCCTGCAGTACGCCGCCAGCGCCCTGCTCATCGTGCTCCTCGATCGCGCGCTGCGCGCCGGCCGCGCCACGCCACCAGCGCCAGCAGTACCAGGAGCCACTGCCAGCTGAAGGCACCGGCGCCGCCGCTGCTGCCATCCTTGTGGACCACGCGCACGTTGGCGTGCCCGGCCCGCACCTGCGTCTCGAAGTCCGCCAGCGCCGCATCCAGGTGCTGGATCATCTGCTCGGACGCCCCGCTGAAACCGTCGGTGCCGGAGGCGCGCGCATCGCGCGCCACCTCGATCAACGTCGAGTTGCCGCGCCGCGTATCAACGCCACCGGCCCGCAGGATGAGCGAGCGCGTGCCGGGATCAACGACCGCGAGATCCACCAGGGTCGAGATGTCGTAACGGTCACCCTTGAGCACGTAGGCCCCGACGATGGTGAGGTAACCGAGCGACCAGCCGTTCTCATCCTGGTGCGCTACCTGATCGTAGGAAACGAGCGCCATGACATCGACCGCATACAGTCGCTGCACCGCTTCGAGGCCCGGATAGCCGCGCTGGTTGCTCAGGTAGTAGTCCGGAATCACGACGATCTCGCTGACGAACTTGCGGTCACTGAAGTGCTGGCGCACGCGTTGCAGCAGCTGCTCCCTAAGCGCCGCATCCGGGCCGCTTGCCGCGCCGCGGGCGGGCAGGAACGTAAGGCCCACCCGCAGCGGCACGTGCAGCTCGGGGATGGAATTCTCCCGCGGGGGTTCGGCACCGTTGGGGTAGAGAAATTCGACGAGGCTCGAGGAACTGCGGTGACTGCTCCCGCACTGGGGCCCGCACATCGGATTGAGCATCGCGCAGCCTGAAAGGACCAGGGCAAGGGCGCCGATACACAGCACGAACCGGAAACGCATGTTGGATCTCCCTGTGAATGTTTCGGACCGCGCCGAATCTCGCCCGAAGTGCCTCTATCTGCCACCATTTCGCCATTGGGAGCCATGGAAGGCCACAGAGGTATCGCCCAGTGATACCATCTGGAGGCACTGCATCATGGAGGCGGATCGATGCGCGAACGCACCCTGATCGTCACGGAGCTGAAGCGCGCCCTGAAGGAGCGCGGACTGACCTACACCGCCGTGGCGCTTGCGCTTGGCCTGAGCCTGCCGACCGTCAAGCGCTTGTTTTCCAGCGGCGACTTCTCACTCGGGCGCGTCGAGCTGATCTGTGAGCTTGCAGGCGTCAGGCTGCATGAACTGCTCCAGCGCGCCGAGGAGCGCACCGCACCCACCAACCAGCTGACGCTGACGCAGGAGCGCGAGATCGTCGCCGACCCGCGCCTGCTGTTCGTGACCTGGCTGGTGCTGAACCGTACGCCATTCGAGGAGATCGTTCGCGAATACCGCCTCGGCGAACGCGAGGTGCTGCGCTGCTTCATCAAGCTCGATCGCCTCAAGGTGCTCGAGTTGCAGCCCTACAACCGCGTGCGCTTGCTGGTGGACCGGCGCTTCAGCTGGCGCCCCGGCGGCCCGGTGCAGCGCTACATTCACGAAAAGATCCTGCGCGAGTTCCTGACGAACCCCTTTACCGGGGCGCAAGATGAATTCTTCTTCCATGGCTCGCCGGTCTCGCGCGAGGTGCGCGCCCAGATCAAGCGCGTGCTGCAGGGCGCCGCGCGCGAATGCATGGAGCTGGTCGAACGCGATCGCTCCGCATTCGCGGATCGCGTCGGCATGGCGTTCGTACTGGCGCTGCGACCGTGGGTCTACAGCGGCTTCACGCCCTTCCGGACTGCATCTGCCACCGCGACAGCGTCTTCAGCGGCGAGTTAGTTCAGGCGGCACCGATCTCACAGGTGCGCGAACCGACGATGGCCAATAAGTGGCAATCGCGCGGCCTCGAGCTGCCACAATTCATCACAATCCCCGTTGGTTGGACCGCCGCCACAGAGTCATTTAGCTTCACCGCCCCATCGCCACTTGGGTGGTTCGCCCTTCAGGTAGCAGACAACGCCAAAAAGAATGCACATGAGCAGAACGTAGGCCAACCTCAGCCACGGCGCATTTTGCTGGTGCCTCAACAGAAACAAACCTTCGGCCAGAGCCGCTGCCCAGATGACCAGGACCACCCACCCCTGCCATGTAACGGGTGCTCCCCATCCCCATCCGTATCTCTTGGCAGGAAACCAGTAGGACCCGCTATTGGGCATAGCCTTGCTCCTGCGGCCGTCTGACTAGCTCTTCGAAGACGGCTCTGGCGGTTGCTCATTCAATTGGCGCCAGAGCCCGGCGAAATCCAGTTCACCCCACGACTCGGCAATCTTTGCGTCCCGGAAGCGGTAGATGACGATACCGGCAAACACCACTTCGCGGCCGCTGGCCGGGATGCCGTTGAACTCGCCGGTATGCCGGGCGCGGGTCGTCACGCGCAGCACTACCTTGTCAGCAACGCCGAAGAGGTCCTCGACGCTGCGGCGCGTGTCCGAGAAGGCGGCGGCAAAGCCGCGCTCGAGGCGCTGCAGCTCGCTCAGGTCCATGTGAATCCGGCCCGACAGGTGCCCGGCATAGTCGCTCGTGAAGAACTCGCCGAAGTCCCCGGCAAAGCCGCCATCGGCCATCTTCAGCCAGCGGCGTATCAGCGCGGTGTGCTCGAGTTCGCGCATGCGGCAGTGGCCCGGGAATCAATAAAGGAGCGCCGCCTGGCGCTCGCTGCGCCAGGCAGCCTCGTCGGCGCCGGCGAGCTGCTCAAGATCCGCGGGGGTCGCGGCCGGATCATCCACCCAGCGGCGCAGCAGATCGCCGCCGTTGATGACGTCGATCGCCAGCTTCCCGTGCTCGTACTCGTACGGGAAGTCGCGCCACAGCGGGTAGTCCGGGCGCAGCGCGCGCAGGGCCTTGAACGCCAGCGCAAACACCCGCCAGGGCCGGAACGTCTCGTGCTGGTAGTAAGCCGGATCCTCGACGTGCAGCTGCAGTCCGGCGCACAGCTCACCCGCGTGCTTATGAAAGGTCGGCTCGAACCAGCAGGTGCGCAGGCGGCAACCGCTGAGCCACTGCGGCGCGAGTGCCTGCATCTTGGCGAGCAGCGCGCGCGCGTCCAGATCCGGAGCCCCGAGCATCTCCAGCGGGCGCGTGGTGCCGCGACCCTCGGACAGCGTCGTGCCCTCGAGCATGACCGCGCCGCTGTAGCAACGCGCCATCCACAGGTTCGGCGCATTCGGACTCGGGTTCACCCAGGTGCGCTCTCCCAGCGGCCAGCCGTAACCGGGCGCGCTCAGCGGCTGCCAGCCCTGCAGCGTGACGATCTGGCAGTCGACGTTCAGGCGCAACGAATCGATGAACCAGCGCGCGAGTTCCCCCATCGTCAGGCCGTGCCGCATGGGCAGCGGACCTGCGCCGACAAAACTCTCCCAGCCCGCTCGCAGCGTGAGACCTTCGACCACCCGTCCGACCGGATTGGGCCGGTCCAGTACCCACACGCTCTTGCCCGTGCGGGCGGCTTCCTCGAGCACGTAGCGCAGCGTGGTGATGAAGGTGTAGATGCGGCAGCCCAGATCCTGCAGGTCCACGAGCAGTACGTCGAAGGTCTCCAGCATCGCCGGCGTCGGGCGGCGCACCGTGCCGTACAGGCTAAATACCGGGATGCCGTGCACCGGGTCGACGAAGTCCGGCGACTCGACCATGTTGTCCTGCTTATCGCCGCGCAACCCGTGCTGCGGACCGAGCGCGGCGCTCAGGCGCACGTCGCCCGCGGCCGCCAGCGCATCGAGCGAGTGCGTCAGGTCACGCGTGACCGAGGCCGGGTGCGCCAGCAGCGCGACGCGGCGGCCCGCCAGGGCCCTGCGCAGCTGCGGCTCCGTTAGCAGCCGATCGATACCGAATTTCACGGGGGGCTCAGCTCCAGCGTAAACCCGTCAGGGTGGTGGAAATCGGGCTTGCCCGGCGCGTGCTGCAAGGACCAGTACGACAGCTCGCCGGTGTCAGCCTCGATCACCGCGGCGAGCGCCACTCGCAGCCGCGCGGCGGCGGTAAGGTCGGCAAGTCCGGCAAGGTCGAGCGTCGCGGACAGCTCCAGTCGCGCGGGCCCTGCATGCACGTGCAGGCCCGGGGCGGCGACCAGCATCGCCGGGGTCATGCCGTGCCGGTAGTCCTCGAAGCAGTACGCCGCCCAGTCGCGTGCGGGCGAGAAATTGAACTCGTAGTAACCCACAAGGTGCGCTGCGGTCACGAAAGCCTCGAAGCAGGTATGTCGCCACAGGTCATCGCTGCGCTCGCCGCCATGCGAGTCAGGCAAGCGCACGCGGCGCATGTCCGCGTGCAGCGCATAGTCGCAAACCAGTATGCCCGGCGCTGTGAGGCGCGCCTCAACCGCAATCGTGGTGCCCTCAGCGGCCGAGTCCGGATGAGGAATGAGCACCGAGCAGTGGCCGCTCGCGTAAGCCATGGAGGCGAGGCTAGCTCAGCAGCCACGTCCGCAGGGCATCGCTCACCGCCTGCGGGCGCTCCAGGGTGGACAGATGGCCGCACTGCGGCACTACCACCAGGCGCGCGCCGGAGATGCCGTCGGCGATCTCGCTGGCGCGCTCCGGGGGCGTGAGCTGATCACTGTCGCCGACCAGCACGAGTGCCGGGCAGCGGATGTCCTTCAGGTACGGGCGTGAGTCGATGCGGGCGATGTTCGCCCTCTGCTGCCGGGCGTAACCGGCGGCGCCCACCTCCTCGCCCATCGCCTCGATGAGCGTGCGCAGCTGCGCCTCTGCCAGGCGGCTCGCATGCACCAGACGCGGGATCAGGGCCGTGACCACCTCCGCGAAGCGCCCGCTCGCGGCCAGGTCCATCTGTGCGCGGCGCGCAGCACTCGCCTCCGGGGTATCCGGGCGCGCCATGGTATCCAGCAGTGCGACCCGGGCCACCCGCTGCGGCGCCTGGCGCAGGATCTCAAAGGAGATATAGCCGCCCATCGACAGTCCGACCAGCGCGAAGCGCGGCGGCGCCTCGGCCAGGATGCGCCCTGCCAGCGCGGCCATGCTCTCATCGCGCGTGTGGTTCGCAATCATCACCGGCGCGCTCGGCCAGAGCGCCTCGATCTGCGGCGCGTACAGCCGGGCCGACAGCAGCAGTCCGGGAATCATCACCACGGGCAGGGACTCGCTCACGGCCGTCAGCGTAACATGTGCCCATGAAACACCGCATCGCACTGCTGTTCAGCGTCGCGGGCGTGCTGCTGTGTGCGGCGGCGCAGGCCGAGGCGCCCACACCAACACCGGTGAGCGCTGCGGCGCCGGGGGCCCTCGATGCGGGCGCGGCGGCGCGCTTCGCGGCACTGGCACTGAAGTGCCTGCACCAGGAATACCCGAATCATGTCTCGCACACCCTCAACGATGAGGCGGACGCGCGCCCGCCGCATGCGCTGACGCCGGCGTTCTACGGCTGCCTCGATTGGCATTCGGACGTGCACGGGCACTGGCTGCTGGTACGGCTCGTACGGCTCTTCCCGGCGGCGCCGTTCGCCGCCCAGGCACGCGCGCAACTCGCGCAGAGCTTCACCCCCGCCAACATCAGCGGCGAACTCGCCTACCTCAAGGGCGCGGGCCGCGCCTCGTTCGAACGGCCCTACGGACTCGCATGGCTCTTGCAGCTGGCCGCGGAGCTGCGTGCCTGGAACGATCCGCAGGCGCAAGGGTGGCTCGCGAGCCTGGCGCCGCTTGAGAGCGAGGCTGCCGCGCGGCTCAGAAGCTGGCTGCCGAAGCTGCACTACCCCATCCGTATCGGTGAACACGACCAGACAGCCTTCTCCTTCGGTCTCGCCTGGGACTGGGCCGCCGTGGCGCAGGATGCCCCGATGCGGGAGCTGCTGCGCGATGCCGCGCAGCGCTTTTACCTGCACGACCATAACTGCCCGCTCAGCTACGAGCCTTCCGGGGAGGACTTCCTGTCCCCGTGTCTTGCGGAAGCGGACTTCGTGCGCCGCGTCCTGGGACCGCAGCAGTTCGCGCACTGGCTATCAGGCTTCCTGCCGCAGATTCCGCACGCTGCAACCGCCGCCTGGCTGCTCCCCGGGGTGGTCACTGATCGAGCGGATCCGAAGCTCGCGCACGTGGACGGGCTGAACCTGAGCCGCGCCTGGATGCTCCAGGGCATCGCCCACGGGCTGCCCGCAGGTGACCCGCGCCGTCCGGCGCTGCTGGCGACGGCCCGGGCACACGCCGCGGCGGCGCTGCCGGCCGTGACCGGCGAGCACTACGAGGGAGGCCACTGGCTCGGGACGTTCGCGGTGTATCTCACAAGTGGCGCCGGCCTGGGCGCCCCGCCGCAAGAGAGCGCCGCGGCGCCTTAAGCCAGGGCGTGCTGCAGCTCGGCCCGGAGGTCCTCGATATCCTCCACGCCGACCGACAGCCGGATAAGTCCGTCACCGATGCCCAGTGAAGCGCGCACCGCCGCCGGCAGCGAGGCGTGCGTCATGATCGCCGGCAGCTCGATCAGGCTCTCCACACCCCCCAGGCTCTCCGCGAGGGAAAACAGGTGGCAGCGCTCGAGCGCGCGGCGCGCCGCGGCCAGGCCGCCGCGCAGTACCGCGGTGACGATGCCGCCGTAGCCGCCGGCCATCTGCCGCTGCGCGAGCGCATGCTGCGGATGGCTCGCGAGCCCGGGGTAGTACACGCGTTCGACCGCCGGGTGCTCCTCGAGGAAGCGGGCGATGGCGAGCGCGTTGCTGCAATGGCGCTCCATGCGCAGCGCCAGCGTCTTGATGCCGCGCAGCGTCAGGAACGAGTCGAATGGCCCCGGCACGCCTCCCACCGCGTTCTGCAGGTAGGCGATGCGTTCGCCAAGATCGCTGCCGCCGCGCACGATGGCCGCGCCGCCGATGGCATCGGAATGCCCGTTCAGGTACTTGGTGGTCGAATGCATCACGACGTCGAAGCCGTGCTCGAGCGGGCGCTGGATGTAGGGAGTGGCGAAGGTGTTGTCGCACACGGTCAGGATGCCGCGACTGCGTGCCAGCTTCGCCACCGCGGCCAGGTCCACCAGCTTGAGCAGCGGGTTGGTCGGGGTTTCGACCCAGATGAGCCGGGTGTCGGGACGCACCGCCGCATCCAGCGCGGCCGCATCCGAGAGGTCGACGAACGACACGCCCAGTCCCGCCGAGCGCTTGCGCACGTTCTCCAGGATGCGGTAGCTGCCACCGTACAGATCGTGCATGGCCACGACGTGCGCGCCGGCATCCAGCAGCTCGAGCAGCGTCGCGGTAGCGGCCATGCCGGAGGCGAAGGCGAAGGCGGCGGCGCCGCCCTCGAGGTTCGCGAGCGCCGCCTGCAGGGCGTCGCGGGTCGGGTTGTGGGTGCGCGAGTACTCGTAGCCCTTGTGCACGCCGGGACTGGACTGCACGTAGGTGGAGGTCGCGTAGATCGGCGGCATCACCGCGCCGGTGAGGGGATCGGGGCGCTGCCCGCCGTGGATCACGCGCGTCGCGAAGTGCTGCCCGGGAGTCTCGTCACTCATGCGAAGGTCACCCTTTCTGTCAGTCACTGCTTGCGGCGCAGCCAGTTCAGCAGGTCGATGCGCGTGATGAGCCCCTGGAACTCGCTGCCGTGCATCACGATCGCCACCATGCCGCGCCTGAAGATCTCCATGAGCTGCGCCACCGAGGAATCCGACTGCACCGTCACGAGGTGGCTGGCCATGGCACGCGTCACCGGCTCGCTGAAGTGTTGCGGCTTGGCGATCACCTCGAGCAGGATGTCTTCCTCGTCGACGATCCCGACGATGCGTCCGTCCTGCATCACCGGCACCTGCGAGACGTCGTACAGCTTCATGCGCCGGTAGGCCGCCATCACCGTCTCGGTGGAGTTCACCGTGATCGCGGCACGCTCGGAGTGGCGCCGCGCGATCAGGTCGCGCAGGTCCCCCAGGTGCTCGCGCTCGAGGAATCCCTGGTCGAGCATCCAGTAGTCGTTGTAGACCTTGGAGAGGTACTTGTTGCCGCTGTCGCACACGAAGGTGACGACGCGTTGCGGCTGCCGTTGCGCGCGGCAGAAGCGCAGCGCAGCCGCCAGCAGCGTCCCCGTGGAGGTGCCCGCGATGATGCCCTCCTTCTTCAAGAGTTCGCGGCAGGTGCGGAACGCTTCCGCATCGGGGATCGAATAGGTGCCCGCCACGCGCGAGAAATCCCCCACCGGCGGCACCGAGTCCCCGCCGATACCCTCCACCAGCCACGGCGTCATCTTCTCGGGAAGTTTGCCGGTGGCCGCATACGTGGCAAGACCCGAGCCGACGGGATCGGCCAGCACCAGCTGCACCTGCGGCGCGGTGCGCGCGAAGAAGTGCGTGAGTCCGGCGAGCGTGCCGCCGGTGCCCGCCCCGCACACCACGGCGTCCAGGCGGTGTCCCATCTGCTCCCAGATCTCGGGGGCCGTGGTTTCCTCGTGCGCCTGGGCGTTGGCGGGGTTGCCGAACTGGTTCACGAAATAGGAGCCGGGGGTTTCCCGTGCCAGTCGCTCGGCCACGTCGCGGTAGTACTCCGGGTGTCCCTTGCTGACATCCGAGCGCGTCATCATCACTTCCGCGCCCATGGCCCGCAGATGAAAGATCTTCTCCTGGCTCATCTTGTCGGGGATCACGAGCAGCAGGCGGTAGCCCTTCTGCGCGGCCACCAGGGCGAGACCGAGACCGGTGTTGCCGGCCGTCGCCTCGATCAGCGTACCGCCGGGCTTGAGCAGCCCGGCGCGCTCGGCCGCCTCGATGAGGTAGAGCCCGACGCGGTCCTTGATGGAGCCGCCGGGGTTCTGGTTCTCGAGCTTCAGGAACAGCTCGCAGGGTCCGCAGTCGAGGTGCCGCGCCGCCATGAGCGGCGTGTTGCCGATCATCTCGAGCACGTTGTTGTAGGTCGGTGGCGCCATCGCTTGAGGGGTACAGGAATTCGGGGACTTACACGCCGCGCGCGGTCAATCGGGCCTCACCGGCCCGGTCCGCGCACGATAGCCGCTCCGCGGCCGGCGTAGTCTGCACGTTTTTTCGTCTCACGGTGAAGCGCTTGCGGGTTGGCGCTGCACCGTGAGCCGCGCGAGGTGAGGGCCGCAGGTGCCGAACCGAACGGCCGGCTTCAGGCGGTCGCGGTGATCAGCCCGGCGGCGATCCAGTCGCGCAGCAGCGCTGCCGCCTGCGCCGGTGCGGCTGTGGCGCCAACCTGGGCGCACAGCAGCTCGCACAGTTCGCCGAACGTGCGGCCGCCGCGCGCGGCATCGAGCACGGCAGCCTCGGTGTCCGGCAGCGAGCGAAAGTAGCTGGTGAGCTCCTGCCGCCACAGCAGCCACTGGGTCGGGGCGGCGCGGTACTCGACCGGCGGCCGCTCACTGTCTTCGGTGAGCGCCTTCCAGGTCTGCGGCACGTTCCAGTTCAGCGCCAGGCGCTGCACGCTCGGGTGCCAGTGCAGGCGCAGGAACGCCCACTGTTCGGGAGCGAGGTGTGTGAGTGCCTCGGGCGTCAGCGGCTGCGCGTCCGCAGCGTCGAACACGCCACTCATCGTCCACTCCCAGCGCGCCAGTTCAGCGAGGATCGGGGCACCCGCGTAGTGCTCCTCGGCGGCGAGGAACTGCGGCAGTTCGTCACCGTAGTAGCGGATCGAGAAGTAGGGCGAGTCGTGCGTGTCCACGTAGGCGCCGGCGAGCAGCTGGAAGTCCTCGTCGAGGAGCCGGGCCAGCGCCGGGAAATTGCTGCGCAGCGCGTCGGCGAGCCGGCTGCGGTAGGCGTCGCCGTAGATGCCGAGGCGGGTGGCCACCGGCACCCGCGCCGTCCCGAGGACGTGCCCGGCGACGCCGGTCGCACCGCGCAGCAGGTACTGCTGGAAGTCCCCCTGCACTGCCGCCAGCGTGCTCACGTGGCGCCCGCCGCGACGCGCAGCGGCGCCCCGCCGCGGCCCGCCTCAAGGGCAGCGAGCGTGCGCTCGCTCAGGGTGCGCGCCCGCTCGAGCTCCGCGCACAGCTCCGCCAGCGGCGGGATGCGGTCGTCGCGCTCGATCATGGTCGAGACCGGCCCGCAGTGGCGCAGGGCGGCTGCGTACAGCTCCCACACCGGGTCGGGCACCGGGTGGTCGTGGGTGTCGATGAGATAGTCGCCGTGATTCTCGTGCCCCGCGAGGTGGATCTGCTGCACGCGCTCGGCGGGCACGGCCGCGAGGTACTCCAGCGCGTCGAACTCGTGGTTCACGGCGCTCACATAGATGTTGTTGACGTCGAGCAGGATCAGGCAGTCGGCGCGCGTCGCCACCTCGCGCAGGAATTCCCACTCGGTGAGGTGCGAATCGCGGAAGGCGACGTAGCTGGAGACGTTCTCGAGCAGGATGCGGCGCCCGAGGATGTCCTGCACCGTGCGCACGCGCTCCACCACGTGCGCGAGCGCCTCTTCGGTATAGGGCAGCGGCAGAAGATCGTGGGTGTTGCGGCCGGCCACCCCGGTCCAGCACAGGTGATCGGACACCCATACCGGCTCGACGCGCGCCGCGAGCGCCTTGAGCTGTCGCAGGTACTCGAGGTCCAGCGGCGCGGTGCTGCCGATCGAGAGTGACACCCCGTGCATCGCGAGCGGGTAGCGCTCGCGGAAGCGCATCAGGTAGCTCAGGGGCTTACCGCCCGGCACCAGGTAGTTCTCGGAGAGGACTTCAAACCAGTCGACGCGGGGGCGGTCCGCGAGAATCGCCTCGTAGTGATCGACCCTGAGGCCGAGACCAAACCCAAGCGATGGACGCGTCAGCATGGAGGGAAAAGCGGGCCGGCGCGTGGCCGGCCCGCAACGACTTACTTGGCTTTGGCCTTGGCGGCGTCGCAATCCGCCTTGCTCATCTCCACAAATCCCTTGCCCTTGCAGGAATTCTGGCCCTTGCACGCGTTGTTGGCGCTCTTACACGCCGAGTGTCCCTTGCAGGAATTCACACCCTCGCACTTCACTTTGGCCTCGTCTGCACTGGCGGTGCTGATCGCTGCGGTGGAGAACATCACCGCCGCGGCCGCGGCCAGGGCAACACTGGACAGCATTTTCGAAGTCATTCGCAGTCTCCTCTTGAGCCCGATGAACGCCGCGGATTGTACGCCTTGTGCCTTTAATTGGTGCGTGTCGTGCGCCGTCGACCCAGGTCCCCCGGCGCCAACACGATTCCCCCGTTTCAAGGGCACAAACGTAGCGGCTGTACAGTAGACCGGCGCTCGTGGCACTGGATTGCAGCCGCTCAGGCCCCATTTACTCCGTTCGCGCCTCGTGGACGCATGACGCACCGCAAGAGGAGTTCCCGTACAATGGTGAGCGCCTGCGCCTGCACGGCAGCGAAGCGCTCCACCTATCGAACCAGCAGACGGTGACGGAATGACCGACGCCTCACGTGACGCCATTTCCCTGCGGGGCGCACGCCAGAACAATCTGAAGAACCTCGACCTGGATATTCCGCTCAACGAGCTGATCGTGGTGACCGGCGTGTCCGGCTCGGGCAAGTCCTCGCTGGTGTTCGACACACTGTACGCGGAAGGTCAGCGCCGCTACGTCGAGACCTTCTCGCCCTACGCCCGGCAATTCCTCGACCGCATGGACAAGCCGCAGCTCGACTCGATCTCCGGCATCCCCCCGGCGATCGCCATCGACCAGACGAACCCGGTGCGCACCTCGCGCTCGACCGTCGGCACCATGACCGAGCTGAACGATCACCTGAAGCTGCTGTTCGCGCGCGCCGCGGCACTCTTCTGCCGGCGCTGCGGCAAAGCGGTGCGGCAGGAGAGCGCCGAGAGCATCTGCGACGAACTCAGCGCGCGCGCCGCGGCCGCCGGGGATCCGCGCCTGCTCATCAGCTTCCCCGTGCCGGTGCCGGCGAATTTCACCGTCGCGGAAGTGCGCGAGCTGCTCGCGCGCCAGGGCTACACGCGCTTTCTCGAGCCAGCGCCTGCCGCCGCCGCCGTGGCGCCCGCGGCGGCGACGGCGCGGCGTGGCCGCAAGCGCCGCGCGGCGCCAGCCGCACCGGCCGTGACGCTCGAGGTGGTGCAGGACCGGCTGCGCGCTGGCGCCGCGGAGCGCGGCCGGATTCTCGAGTCCCTGGAGGCGGCGCTGCGCGTCGGGCGCGGGCGCGTGAACGTGCACGTGGTCGATGATGCCGATCCGCCGCAGCGCCTCGACACCTGGCGCTACTCGAGCGAGCTGCACTGCGCCGAGTGCGATCTTGCCTACGCCACGCCGAACCCGAGCCAGTTCTCCTTCAACTCCCCGCTCGGGGCGTGCGAGTCCTGCCGCGGTTTCGGCCGCACCATCGGCATCGACTACGGCCTCGTCATCCCGGACGAGACCAAGACCCTGCGCGCCGGGGCAATCAAACCGTGGCAAACCAAGTCGTACGCGGAGTGCCAGGAGGACCTGGAGAAGTTCGCCAAGCTGCGCGGCATCTCCCTGGACACACCCTGGCGCGAGCTCGGCAGCGAGGCGCGCAAGTGGGTGATCGAGGGCGAAGGCGCCTGGTCGAAGAAGGTCTGGTACGGGGTGAAGCGCTTCTTCGCCTGGCTGGAAACGCGCGCCTACAAGATGCACGTGCGCGTACTGCTGTCGCGCTACCGTGCCTACACTCCCTGCGGCGTCTGCGACGGCGCGCGCCTGAAGACCGAGGCGCTGCTGTGGCGGGTCGGTGACAAGGCGCTGGCCGATGCCGCGCTCGGCGCTGCGCCGCGCTTTCGGCCCCAGGGCGTTGAGTGGAGCGCCGCGCAGCTGGCCGCGCTGCCCGGACTTTCGATCCACGACCTGGTGCTGCTGCCGGTGGAACGCAGCCACGCGTTCTTCCAGCAGCTGCAGCTGCCGCGGCCGCTGGATGAGGCAACCGATCTGCTGCTCGGGGAAATCCGCGGCCGCTTCCGCTACCTCGCGGACGTGGGCCTGGGCTACCTCACGCTGGATCGTCAGTCGCGCACGCTCTCGGGCGGCGAAGTGCAGCGCATCAACCTCACCACGGCGCTCGGCACGTCACTCGTCAACACGCTGTTCGTGCTCGATGAGCCCTCCATCGGCCTGCACCCGCGCGACATGCAGCGGGTGATCGGGGTGATGAAGCGGCTGCGCGATGCGGGTAACTCGCTGGTCGTGGTCGAGCATGACCCGCAGATCATGCTCGAGGCGGATCGCATCCTGGATCTTGGCCCCGGCGCCGGCGAGCGCGGCGGCGAGATCGTGTTCTTCGGCAGCCCGCAGGCGATTCGCGCTCACCAGCCGTCCCTCACGGGCCAGTACCTGAGCGGCAGCAAGAGCGTGACGCCGGCGCGCGCACCCGCCCCCAGCCCACGGGCGCCGGCGAGTGCCGGCGGCGTGGTGGCGGAGGCGCGTTCCAACCGCTGGCTGGAACTCAAGGGCGCCTGCGAGCACAACCTGAAGAATGTCGACGTGCGCATCCCGCTGAAGCGTCTGGTCTGCGTGACCGGCGTCTCCGGCTCGGGCAAGTCGACGCTGGTGGAGGACGTGCTCTACCCGGCGCTGCTGAAGTATCGCGGCAAGCCCACCGAGGCGCCCGGGCAGTTCGCCGGCCTTGCCGGCGCCGAACTGATCGACGATGTGGTCATGGTCGACCAGAACCCGATCGGCCGCACGACGCGCTCCAACCCCGCAAGCTACGTCGGCGCCTTCGACGCGATCCGCGCGCTGTTCGCCGCCGAGCCCGCGGCGCAGGAGCGCAAGTACACGCCCGGCACTTTCAGCTTCAACTCCGGCAACGGCCGCTGCCCCACCTGCAGCGGCAACGGTTTCGAGCACGTCGAGATGCAGTTCCTCTCCGACGTGTATTTGCGCTGCCCGGACTGCGACGGGTGCCGCTATCGCGAGGAGGTGCTCGACGTGCGCCGCGAGGGCGCGGACGGCCGGCGCTTGAACATCGCGCAGGTGCTGCAGCTGACCGTGACCGAGGCGCGCGCCTTCTTCGCCGACACGGCGGAAGTCGCCGCGCGCCTGGCGCCGCTGGCGGATGTTGGCCTGGAGTACCTGAAACTTGGCCAGCCGGTACCGACGCTCTCGGGAGGCGAGGCGCAGCGTCTGAAGCTCGCCGGACACCTGGCGGAAGCCGGCTCCGTGCTCTCCAGCATCACGCACCGCGGCAAGCTGTTCCTGTTTGATGAGCCGACCACCGGGCTGCACTTCGAGGACGTGGCGAAACTGCTGCGGGCGTTCCGCAAGCTGCTGGTCGCGGGCCACTCGCTGCTGGTCATCGAGCACAACCTCGACGTCATCCAGGCCGCCGACTGGATCATCGACCTCGGACCCGAGGGCGGGGAGCGCGGCGGGCAGATCGTGTGCACCGGCACCCCGCAGCAGGTGTGTGCCACGGCGCATTCGTTCACCGGCCAGGCGCTCGCCGCCTACCAGCAGGCGCTGACGCCGGCGGCGCCGCCGCCGCCGCGGCTGCCGCAGGTCGCCGAGCCGCCCGCCGCCTACGGCGCCGCCCACGCCCACCGTCGCCACGCGGTCGTCATCCACAAGGCGCGCGAACACAACCTGAAGAACATCGACGTCGAGATCCCGCGCGACCGCTTCACGGTCATCACCGGGGTGTCCGGCTCGGGCAAGTCGACGCTCGCCTTCGACATACTCTTCAACGAGGGCCAGCGCCGCTACCTCGAATCCCTCAACGCCTATGCCCGGCAGTTCGTGCAGCCGGCCGCGCGCCCGGACGTGGACGCGATCTTCGGCATCCCGCCAACGGTCGCGATCGAGCAGCGCACCAGCCGCGGCGGCCGCAAGAGCACGGTGGCGACCCTCACCGAGATCTATCACTTCCTGCGCCTGCTGTACGTGAAGCTCGGCACGCAGTACTGCCCGGACTGCGACGTCGCCATCGAGCCGCAGAGCCCCGCCTCGATCGCCGCACGGCTGCTGCGCGACTACAAGGGCAAGCGCATCGGCCTGTTCGCGCCGCTGATCGTGGCGCGCAAGGGCTACTACACGGATCTGGCGAAGTGGGCGGCCAAGAAGGGCTTCCGGCACCTGCGGGTCGACGGCGAGCTGCTGCCGAGCTCGCCGTGGCCGCGCCTGTCGCGCTTCCGCGAGCACACCATCGAGCTGCCCGTGGCGCAGGTTGAGGTCGGCGTGCGCACCGAGACAGCGCTGCGCGACGGGCTGGCGCGGGCGCTCGATTACGGCAAGGGACTGGTGCACGTGCTCGCCCCGAACTCCAGCCGCGTCACGGTGTTCTCCACCAAGCGCGCCTGTCCGTCCTGCGGCAGGAGCTTCGCGGAGCTCGACCCGCGCCTGTTCTCCTTCAACTCCAAGCACGGCTGGTGCGAGAGCTGCTTCGGCACCGGGGTCGAGATGCCCGGGTTCGATGCGGAACAAAGCGGCGAGGAGCTGTGGTGGAACGAGTGGTACGCGCGCGAGCCGCAGCCCTGCAGCGGCTGCCACGGTGAGCGCCTCAACCCGACCGCGCTCAACGTGCGCTTCCGCGAGCGCTCGATCGCCGCGCTCGCCGGGGAGCCGGTGAGTGCCAGCCAGGAGTTCTTCGCCCGGCTGCGCCTCGGGCCGCGCGAGCGCGAGATCGCCCGTGACCTGCTCGCCGAGATCCGCTCGCGGCTGAAGTTCCTCGAGCGCGTCGGCCTTGGTTACCTGCAGCTTGACCGCGCAGCGCCGACGCTCTCGGGCGGCGAGGCGCAGCGCATCCGCCTCGCCGCCCAGCTTGGCTCGAACCTGCAGGGCGTGTGCTATGTGCTCGATGAGCCGACCATCGGCCTGCACCCGCGCGACAACGCGGTGTTGCTCGATTCGCTCAGCGAGCTCGCCGGTCAGCGCAACACGCTGGTGGTGGTCGAGCACGACGAGGAGACCATCCGCCGCGCCGACTACGTGCTGGACCTGGGCCCGCAGGCGGGCGTGCGCGGCGGCGAAGTGGTCGGCGCCGGCACGGTGCAGGACCTCATCCGCAACCCGCGCTCCACCACGGGGCGCTTCCTGCGCGCGCCGCTGCTGCACCCGGCGCAGCCGCACCGCGCGGTGAACGCCGCCACGCCGCACCTGACGCTCGCGCGCGTGGCGCTGCACAACGTGCGCGGCACCGATGTGCGCATCCCGCTCGGACGTCTGGTCGTGGTCACGGGCGTGTCCGGCTCGGGCAAGTCGACCATCGCGCGCGACGTGCTGTACGCGAACCTCAAGCGGCTGCTGGGCGAGAACTTCCCCGGCAGGAAGAAGAAGCCGCGCGCCGCGGCGGTGAAGCTCCTGGGCTGCACCGCGGTGCGCGGCCTGGAACACGTCGAGCGCGTGCTGGAAGTGGACCAGACGCCGATCGGCAAGACGCCGCGCTCGTGCCCTGCGACCTACATCGGCTTCTGGGACGAGATCCGGCGCATCTACGCCGGCACCACCGAGGCGCGCATCCGCGGCTACACCACCAGCCGCTTCTCCTTCAACACCGCCGGCGGGCGCTGCGAGGCCTGCGAGGGCCAGGGCATGAAGACGGTGGAGATGAGCTTCCTGCCGGACGTGAAGGTGCTGTGCGACGTCTGCGCCGGCAAGCGTTTCAACTCCGAGACCCTCGCGGTGCTGTGGCGCGGGCGCAGCATCGGCGACGTGCTGGCGATGGACGTCGATGACGCGGTCGGATTCTTCGCCGCGCATCCGCGCGTGCACCACGCGCTTAAGCTGCTGCAGGATGTCGGCCTCGGCTACCTGACACTCGGACAGCCGAGCCCAACGCTCTCCGGCGGCGAGGCGCAGCGCATCAAGCTGGTCACCGAGTTGTCCAAGGTGCGTGATGAGGTCGCGCACGGGCCGCGCCAGAAGGCGCGGCGCACGCTCTACGTCCTCGATGAGCCCACGGTCGGCCTGCACATGGCCGACGTCGAGAAACTCACCCACGTGCTGCATCGCCTGGTGGCCGCCGGCAACACCGCGGTGGTGGTCGAGCACAACCTTGATGTCATGGCCGAGGCGGACTGGATCATCGACCTGGGGCCGGAGGCCGGCGACGGCGGCGGGCGCATCGTGGCGCAGGGAACACCGGCGCTGATCGCGCGGCGTGCGGCCCAGTCGCACACCGGACGGGTGCTGGCGGAGTTCCTGCGCACGCGCACGCTGGCGGTGGCGGCGGCGGGCTAGACTTCACGGCGCCCTGGTGCAGGAGTGTCAGCCATGAAGAGCGGATTGCCCGCCTTGCTGCTCGCGGTGTGGCTGCCGGCCGCCGCCGCCCCCGAGCCCACGCACCTGCTGGCAACACTCGCCGGCGACTGGGACCTCGCGGGCACGGTGCTCGGCAAGCCCGCCCACTACCGCGCCCAGGGGCGCTGGGTATTGCACGGCGGCTGGCTCGAGTTCTCGATGGTCGATCTCGCCACGCCACCGGGCTACGAAGCGCGGGTCTTCATCGGCTACGACGCCAAGGCCGGGGACTACGTCGCGCACTGGCTCGACCGTTTCGGCGCCGCCGGGGCGCGGGTCACGGCCACGGGCAGCGGCCAGGATGGCACCCTGGTGCTGCTGTTTCCGTACGCGGAAGGGGCGTTTCGCGACACCCTGAGCCTTGCCCCCGACGGAGCCAGCGGCAGCCTGCTGCTGGAAGCGCAAAAGACCGACGGCAGCTGGTCGACGTTCGCTTCCTACCAGATGAAGCGTCGCGCACCGGCGCGGGCAACACACAGCGCCCGGTAGTACGCTTGCCGCCATGGCTCATGACCTCGTGTGCTGGAAGTGTGGCGTCTCCCTGGCGCAGCTGAGCCTGCCACTGCTGCGGCGCGACGAGTGTCCGCAGTGCCGCGCGGAGCTGCACGTGTGCCGCATGTGCGTGGACTACGACACGCGCGTCGCCAAGCACTGCCGCGAGCCGACCGCCGAGGAAGTGAGCGACAAGACGCACGCGAACTTCTGCGGTCACTTCAAGCCCCGCAGTGCGGCCTACGTCCCCGCCAACACCGCCGAGATCGACAAGGCGAAATCGGAACTCGAGAAGCTGTTCGGCAAGGGCTGAGACGCTCACTCCGCCGCAGGCCGCCCTCGGGCCGGCGCATCGGCCGCCGCGTTCACGTTAAACTCGCTGCAGAATCACGCGCCGACCCGCCCGCCTCCTGCGGTGCGCGGCCGCAGGAGGTTTGCATGCGTCACCGATCCACGCCACAGCGCGCGCCCGGCCTCGTGGCACTCCTGGCGCTGGCCGCATGGCTTCCCGCCCTGGCGGCCGCCGCCCCGGCCGCCGGCGCGCACGCCTGGGACGGGACCGGCACGCCCGCGGAGCTGGACGCCTGGGTGCAGCAGCGGCTGCAGGGCGCCGATGCGGCGCTCGCGCGCCTGCTGGCCGCCAAGGGCCCGCGCACCATCGAGAACACCCTGCAGCCCTACGATGAGGCCTTCGGCGCCATCGTCGACGCCATCTGCCAGTCGCAGGTGCTGTACGGGGTGGGCGCGAGCAAGGAGCTGCGCGACAAGGCACAGGCGCTCAGCGAGACCACGCAGTCCGCGCTCACCGCCCTGAATCTTAACCAGCCGGTGTACAAGGCGCTGAGCGCGATCCCGGCGCCGGCAGATCCGGGGGTGCGCCACTACCTGGAGCGCACGCTGCTCGAATACCGGCTCGCCGGGGTCGACAAGGACGACGCCACGCGCGCCAAGATCAAGCAGCTGCAGGACAAGATCACCGAGCGCTCGCTGGTATTCAACCGCAACGTGCACGACGACGTGCGCAAGGTGGTGGTGGACCAGGCACAGCTCGAGGGCCTGCCGCCGGATTTCCTGGCCTCCCACAAGCCCGACGCCAAGGGGCAGGTCACGATCACCAGCGATCCGCCCGACACCTCCGCGGTGCTGAAGTTCGCCAACAGCGCGCCGCTGCGCAAGCAGCTGTTCCTGGCGGCGCACGCGGTGGCCTTCCCCGCCAACACCGAGGTGCTGCGCGGCCTGCTCACGGCGCGCGAGCAGCTGGCGCACCTGCTCGGCTACGCCACCTGGGCGGACTACGCGATGGCCGACCAGATGATGGGTTCGCCGGCGAAGCTCGCCGCGTTCGTGGCAAAGGTCGATGAGGCGTCGCGCGAGCCGGGCGCGCGCGAGGACGCCGCGCTGCTCGCCTTCGCCAGGGAGCGTGAGCCGGCGCTGCAGAAGATCTCGGCGCAGGATGCGCGCTACTGGCAGGAGCAGTACCGCCGCGCCAAGTTCAACTTCGACTCGCAGAGCGTGCGCCCCTACTTCCCCTACGCCGCGGTCGAGAAGGGCGTGCTCGACACCGCCTCGAAGCTGTTCCACGTGCAGATCAGGCCGGTGGCGGGCCTGCGCACCTGGCACCCCTCGGTCACCACCTACGAGGTCTTCGACGGCACCACCAAGCTCGGCACCATCTACCTCGACATGCACCCGCGCGAGGGCAAGGACAAGTGGTTCTCGACGCAGCCGCTCACCGCCGGCGCGCGCGGACGCGAGCTGCCCGACGGCGCGCTGGTGTGCAATTTCCCGGGCGGCGCGCCGGGGGACCCGGGCCTGATGCAGTACGGGGACGTGGTCGTGTTCCTGCACGAGTTCGGCCACCTGATGCACCATCTGATCGGCGGCCAGAACCGCTACGCCGGCCAGGGCAGCTTCAACATCGAGGGGGACTTCATCGAAGCGCCCTCGCAGATGCTGGAGGAGTTCTTCCACGACTACAGCGTGCTCGCCCCGTTCGCGCACCACTATCAGAGCGGGGCGGTGCTGCCGCAGGAGCTGTACCTGCGCATGACGCGGGCCGACACCTACGGGCGCGCGAGCGATCAGCAGCGCCAGCTCATCTACACCGCGATGTCGCTCGACACCCACCGGCTTGAGGCCGCGGGCATCGACTTTGATGCGCTGTGGCGCAAGGACTTCGAGCACTACAGCAGCGCCGCCTACCTGCCCGGGGATCACTTCTGGGCAGCGATGACGCACCTGACCGGCTACAGCTCCAACTACTACACCTACGTGCTCGACAAGGTGATCGCGCTGGATTTCTTTGCGCAGTTCGATGCGCAGAACCTGCTGGACGGTCCCGCCGGCATGCGTTACCGGCAGGCGGTGCTGGCGCCCGGGGGCTCGAAGCCCGCCGAGCAGCTGGTGCGCGACTTCCTCGGCCGCGACACCAACCTGGACGCCTACCGGGGCTGGATGCTGGCGGAGTTCGCCACCGACGCTA
>Ga0209811_10000092_pt1 | contig 39805 bp, 41 predicted proteins | sample Coa_R1_6_FD_187161 | JGI IMG/M metagenome (GOLD analysis project Ga0209811, IMG submission 187161) | Surface soil microbial communities from Centralia Pennsylvania, which are recovering from an underground coalmine fire. - Coalmine... | ecosystem: Environmental > Terrestrial > Soil >... | reverse complement strand
CGGAAGCTTTTGCTTATGCTCATCAAGCAAGCTCGTCGAATTAGCATTTCCATTCCGACGGAATCGACCGCCTCGGTTGAAGGGGGAACGATGAGCTAGCTCAGTCAGCAATCACTCAAAGTTCTGATCGCCCACCACCAGAGGCACTGGATGGTGGGTTTTGATTTTGCAGCAAGCGCAACTGTAGTAACGCTCGATAACAAATTTTCCAGGATCAAGCGGTCCAACATGTCCAACGCTGAAGTCAGCCTGAACAGCATCCGCGACGCGCGCAACCGCACTGCGGGGTCCGTCTACTTTTCGCCCTGTCCGTTGTCTCCGAGTGTTTCGGAGATGAGCGGCCAGCCCGTCTACCTGAAGCTCGAAAACTTACAGCGCACGGGATCGTTCAAAGAGCGCGGCGCTCTCAACAAAATCCTCACGCTTAACGCTCATGACAAAGAGCGGGGTGTGATTGCGGCGAGCGCCGGCAATCATGCGCAGGGCGTCGCCTTTCACGCGCAAGCCAATCGAATTGCCGCCAAGATCGTGATGCCGGTGATGACACCCCTGGTCAAAGTGAATGCCACTAAGGGCTACGGAGCGCACGTCGTTTTGCATGGCGAAGGTTACGACGAGGCCTACGAGCATGCGCGCAGCCTCGCGGAGAGCGAGCACCTGACCTTCATCCATCCCTTTGATGACCCCGCGGTGATTTCGGGTCAGGGAACAATTGGCCTCGAATTGCTCGAGCAAGTGCCGGATCTCGAAGCCGTAGTCGTTCCGATCGGCGGTGGCGGTTTGATCAGCGGCATCGCGTGTGCCCTGAAAGAATCGAAGCCGTCGGTGCGGGTTGTGGGAGTGCAGGCCGCGCGCATGCCTTCCATGCTCGAGGCCCTCAAGTCTCATCAGCCGACGGTCATCCCGTCGAACCCGACTATTGCTGATGGTATTGCTGTTCGTCGGTCCGGCGATCGGACAGTGCAGTTGGTCGAGAAATATGTGGATGACGTGGTGGTCGTCGAAGAAGAAGAAATCGCCAGCGGAATTCTGACGTTGCTGGAACGCGAGAAGATGCTGGCCGAAGGCGCAGGCGCAGCGGCCGTGGCCGCACTCCTGCATCGTAAGGCGAGGCTAAAGAACAAGAAGACCGTCGCTCTAGTCTGCGGCGGCAATATCGATGTCACGCTGCTTTCGCGGATCATCCAGCGCGGCCTTGTGAAAGATGCTCGCCTGGTCCGCTTGCAGATTCACTTGTCGGATCGCCCCGGTTCGTTGCATCAACTGACCAAGATCATCGCGGCGCATCACGCGAATATCGTCGAACTACAATTCGACCGCGCGTATTACGGGGTCAGCCTGGGAGACACATTGATCGACGTGACGCTCGAGACTCGCGGGAAGGACCAGATCCAGCGCATCCTGGAAGCACTGGCCGAAGCCGGCTACCGGCACGAGCGCGTGCTTTAGCAGAAGGCTCAAAGACCCAAGCCGTCTCGCAGTGTCGTCACGATTGGTTTATCCTTGCCTCCGCCCGGAGGACAACGTGATTTCTCTTCCCCGAATTCTGCGGCACTTCTTCGTCTGTCTGACGTGTTCCCTCAGCGTCGCAATGTTCGCTCAATCCGTTAGTCCCGAAATGTATCAAGGGATGCATTGGCGCATGATCGGCCCATTTCGCGGCGGACGAACCGTGGCCATCGCTGGCATTCCGGGCAAGCAGAATGTGTTTTACATGGCGCCCAACAATGGTGGTGTCTGGAAAACCACTGACTTTGGACACACATGGACGCCAATCTTCGACGATCAACCGACCGGCTCCATTGGCGCTCTGGCAATCGCACCTTCGAATCCGGACATCATTTACGTGGGCAGCGGCGAAGGACTCCGCCGTCCCGATCTCTCGGTGGGAGATGGGGTCTATAAATCCACCGACGCTGGCAAGACCTGGCAGCATCTTGGATTGCGCGACGCGCAACAAATCGGCTCCGTCCTCGTCGACCCACATGATCCAAACCGACTGTTCGTCGCGGCCGTGGGACATCCGTACGGACCGAATGCTGAGCGCGGAATTTATCGCTCGCTCGATGGCGGGCATTCCTTCGAGAAGGTGCTTTCCAAGAACGATGAGGTCGGGGGTGCCGATCTCGCGTTCGACCCACACAATCCGCAAACGGTTTACGCCGTACTGTGGGCTTCGCGTCGCCCGCCCTGGACGACGGGCAACTCCTACGGTGCAGCAGGCAGTGGACTCTACAAGTCAGAGGACGGCGGGAAGACATGGCGCGAACTGACTAAGGGACTGCCATCAGGGAGCGACCTCGGCCGGATCGGCATTGCCATCGCACCCGGCGATCCGAAACGCATGTATGCGTTGGTGCAATCGGAACGCGCGGGCGGTGTTTACCGGTCAGACGACGCAGGCGAAAGTTGGACGCGCACGAATGCCGAGGAGCGCGTCTGCGGACGCGGCGATGATTTCGCATTCATCCGAGTTCATCCGAATGAGCCGGACACGGTCTTTGTGCCGAATACTTCGACTTATCGTTCCACTGATGGCGGCAAGAATTTCACGGCGATTAAAGGCGCGCCGGGCGGAGACGACTACCACACAGTCTGGATCAATCCGAAGAATCCGCAGATCATCGCGCTCGCCAGCGATCAGGGCGCGACCATCAGCGTCAACAACGGCGAGACTTGGAGTTCGTGGTACAGCCAGCCCACTGCGCAGTTCTACCACGTCATCACCGACAATCAGTTTCCGTATTGGGTGTACGGCGGGCAGCAGGAGAGCGGAAGTGCGGGCATTGCGAGCCGCAGCGACTTCGGCGAAATCACATTTCGCGACTGGTATCCGGTGGGGGTCGAAGAGTATGGATACGTTGCGCCCGATCCGCTTGATCCCAACATCATTTACGGCGGAAAAGTCACAAGGTTCAATCGCACCACCGGCCAGACGCAAGACGTCTCGCCCGTGGTATTGCGCACCGGCAAGTATCGTTTCAATCGCACGGCCCCGCTGATTTTCTCCGTGGCCGATCCGCAGGCGCTCTATCTCGGGTCGAACGTGATGTTCAAGACGACCGATGGCGGCAACAGTTGGCAGACGATTAGTCCTGATCTTACGCGCGAAGATCCCGGCGTACCCTCGACGCTGGGTCCTTTTGTTGGAGCCGATCCGGCGAAAGGAAAGCATCGAGGTGTGATTTACGCGATTGCTCCCTCACCTCGGGACAAGAACGTTATCTGGGCTGGCACGGATGACGGGCTCATTCACATCACGCGCGATAGCGGGAAGTCGTGGCAGAACGTGTCTCCTACGGGACTGACGCCTTGGAGCAAGATCGCGCAACTCGACGCGTCCCATTTCGATGCGAACACGGTCTATGCAGCTGTCAATAGGCTTCGCCTCGACGACCTGCGCCCCTACATCTATCGCACGCACGACGGCGGCAAAACCTGGCAGGCGATCAGCGCTGGAATCGCTGACAACGAGCCCGTGAACAGCGTGCGCGAAGATCCGGTGCGCAAGGGGTTGCTGTTTGCCGGCACAGAGCGCACCGTTTACTTCTCAATCGATGACGGCGATCACTGGCAATCCCTGAAGCTCAATCTTCCTGCCAGTTCGATGCGCGACCTAGTCGTGCATGGCGACGACGTCGTGGTCGGTACGCACGGACGCTCGTTCTGGATTCTCGATAACATCACGCCGCTCCGGCAAATGAACACAGAAGTCTCGAGTTCGGTTGCTCATTTGTTCGCGCCGCAACTCACCTATCGCGTGCGAAGGAACAACGGTACCGACACTCCGCTTCCACCGGAAATTCCAGCGGGCCAGAATCCACCAGATGGCGCCATGATTGACTACTGGCTCAAGTCGGCGGCCTCCGGCGACGTCGTTCTAGAAATCTCAGACTCTGCGGGCAAACTGGTTCGCCGATTCTCCAGCGCGGACAAGCCGGATGTTCCCGAAGCGAAAGACATCAACGTGCCGACCTATTGGATTCGGCCGGAGCGCAAGCTTTCTCCCGAGCGCGGCATGCATCGTTTTGTGTGGGATCTGCACCATCCGCCGCCCGCCGCTCTCGATCGTGACTATCCGATCTCGGCGATCTTCGGCGACACGCCTCTCTACCCCCTGGGAGCCGCGATCTTGCCGGGAACGTACTCAGCGAAGTTGACGGTAAACGGGCAGAGCTATACGCAGGCGCTGACCATCAAGATGGATCCGCGCGTGAAAACCTCTGCAGCCGATCTCAAAGCACAATTTGATCTGGAGATAAAAATTGTCGAAGCGATGCAGCGCGACGTCGATGCGCTCAAGCAGGTCCAGAAACTGCGGAAAGCGCTGAAGGAGGTCCCATCGTCAGCGGCCGCCAATCTACAACCTCAGATTGACGACCTCGATAAAAAAGCAGCGGACGTGGAAGGATCGGCAGGCGGATACGGCGCGCAGTACCTGAGCACGCCGGCGGGCAGAGGACTTGGTCGACTGAACAGCGGTTTGGCTACCCTGCTTGCGATCGTGGACTCAGCCGACGCCGCGCCGACAACCCAGGCAACTGCCATATATGCGGAAGTACAGCGAGCGCTCGACGAGCAGTTGGCCAAATGGGGGGAACTGCGCAGCAAGGACATTCCCGCGCTGAATCAGCATCTGAAACAAGCGGGGGCTGCGGAGATCGATGTCTCGGCAAGCTCGGACCAGGCGATCGTGGGCTTCGGGCAGGGACTAAGCGAGGCCGAACCCTAAGCGCACTTCTTCTCGTGCTCGCGCAGAATCGCGTAGGTCGTATCTTCGATGCGGCTCAGCACTGTGCCGCTTCGTGGAAGAGCGCGACGCTCCGGTGGTTTCTTGCCAAAGTCGATTTCGATGGGAAGGCTCAGATCAATTTCGCGCAGGTCGGCCATAGGATCATCACCAGACACGGTATTCTGCGGATGTTTCGGCTATCTGGGAATTGCCGGACTTGATTCCCCCTATCCGCGCTACCGGGTGGTAGGCAGCCCACGCTCGGCGAGGTAGCGGCCTAGTGCATCCTGCCAGGTAGGCAATTCGATCCCATACTGCTCCAGGCTTCGGGAAGACAAGACGGAATATTCCGGCCGCTTCGCCGGACGAACAAACTTGTCGCTCGATGTCGGTCGCACGCGAGTTGTCAATTGCGCTCCCGCGACAATCTCTGTGGCGAAGTCGAACCAGGTGCAGTTACCGCGATTCGTCGCATGCACGATGCCGCGCGCGTCTTTGCGGGAGAGCTGCATGATGGTGCGGGCCAGGTCCACGGTGTAGGTTGGAGAGCCGCGCTGATCGCTGACCACGTCGAGTTGTGCTCGAGTAGCAGCCAGTTTCAGAATTGTGTCAGGAAAGCATTTGCCGCCGACTCCAAACACCCACGAAGTCCGCAGAATGCAAAACTCCAGATGTGCCTGGCGAATCTCGGCTTCGGCAGCTGCTTTGGATTTGCCGTAAACCGTCTGCGGAGAGATCGGGTCGTCGATTTCGTAGGGCGTGCGCTTGGTGCCATCAAAAACGTAGTCCGTGCTCAAGAAGAGGAATCGGACGTTTCCTTGCGCGCATGCCTTCGCAACGTTTGCAGCGCCGTGGGTGTTCACATCGAAGGCCAGTTGCGAGTGACTTTCGCATCCATCAACGTCGGTGTAGGCCGCGGCCAAAACGGTCCATTCCGGACGGTGCAGCCGGATCGTCTCTGCAACTTGATCTTGCGAACGGATATCGACGTCTTTCGAACCGAGGCCGACAACTTCATCACCCCGCCACTCCCGCATCAATGCTTTGCCAAGCAGTCCGGTGGCTCCGAAGATTGTGACGCGCATGGCAGCGGTTTCCTATTCGAACTTCTCGGCGTCGCGGAATGATGTCCCGCGCTGATCCTTCTCCGAAACGATCGGGTCAGCCGACAACTGCCAATCGATCTTCAGATCCGGATCACTCCACGAGACCGTGCGCTCGGCCTCCGGCAAGTAGTAGTCGGTGGCTTTGTAAAGCACATGTGCGTTTTCAGATACCACGCGAAATCCGTGGGCAAACCCGGGCGGTATCCAGAGTATGTGCTTATTATCGCCGGACAGCGGCACCGCACTCCACCGTCCAAACGTGGCAGAGCTTCGGCGTAGGTCGACGACCACGTCGAGTATCTCGCCCACAATCACGCGCACCAGTTTTCCCTGGACCTGCCTAATCTGGTAGTGCAGTCCGCGCACCACGTCGCGAGAGGATAGGGACTGATTGTCTTGCACGAAATGTTCTCGAATGCCCACATCTACCAGCACACGTTCGTTGTAGCTCTCCAGGAAAAAGCCACGCGCATCGCCGAAGACCTTAGGCTCCAGAACAAGCACGTCCTTCAGCGGTTTGCTTATGATTTTCATGCAGTGAATTCTGATGCCTAGAAGACTTTGTCGCGGAGTAACTGGAGAAGGTATTCGCCGTATCCATTTTTCATGGAGCGGCCGGCGGCCTCGAGTTGATCCGCAGAAATGTAACCCGAGCGAAAGGCGATCTCCTCGGGGCAGGCCACCATAAGCCCCTGGCGTTTCTCGATTGCCTGGATGTAGAGAGAAGCGTCCATCAACGACTCGTGAGTTCCGGTGTCGAGCCAGGCCATTCCACGGCCCATGACCATCACATCAAGTTCGCCCCGCTCGAGATATGTTTTGTTGACATCGGTGATCTCAAGTTCCCCGCGAGCGGAAGGCTTGAGAGACTTGGCGATGGTAACTACCTGGCTGTCGTAAAAATACAATCCCGTGATGGCGTATCGCGACTTGGGTTTCTTAGGTTTCTCTTCGACGCTCAAGGCGCGGCCAGTGCTGTCGAACTCCACCACTCCGTAGCGTTCAGGATCGAATACCGGGTAGGCGAACACTCGAGCACCCTTGGCCTTCTCTGTGGCGGCGCGCAAATCCTTCGCCAGATCATGACCGTAGAAGATGTTGTCTCCGAGTACTAACGCGCAAGGGCTTCCACCGATGAATTGCTCTCCGACCAGAAATGCTTGCGCAATGCCTTCCGGCTTGGGCTGAACGGCGTACTCGATCCGTACACCGTAGTGGTGCCCATCGCCCAGCAACTGTTCAAACCTCGAGGTATCTTCAGGGGTTGAGATGATCAGAATGTCACGAATACCCGCCAGCATCAGAGTGCAAAGAGGGTAGTAGACCATGGGCTTGTTGTAAATCGGCAGCAGGCTTTTGCAGGTGCCCTGCGTTACGGGATACAGTCGGGTGCCCGAACCGCCCGCCAGAATGATCCCTTTGTATTGCGGGCGATCCGCGGTTGCCATTGCCATGATAAGGGTCGATTTCTCTGCGTGCTAAATTGCCCGGGCTCTTGTGTCACGGGCGGCATACTGCGTCTCCATCCACTGCCGGTAAGCGCCGCTGGTCACTTCTTTCGTCCACTCGTCGTTTTCGAGGCACCAAAAAATTGTCTTGCGAATGCCGCTCTCAAACGTCTCGCGCGGATGCCACTGCAAATCTCTTTCAATTTTCCGCGCGTCAATCGCGTAACGCCGATCGTGCCCGGGACGGTCAGTCACGAAGTTAATGAGATTGCGATGCGGCACAACCGGATCCTTCGGGCAAAATTCATCGAGCAGAGAACAAATCGTCTCTACGATTTCCAGATTCGTTTTTTCATTCCAGCCCCCAACATTATAGGTTGAGCCAGGCTGGCCTCCCGCGAGCACGGTGCGCAAAGCCTCACAATGATCGCCGACATACAGCCAATCGCGCAGGTTTTTACCGTCGCCATAAATAGGCAGGGGCTTTCCGGATCGCGCGTTGAGAATCATAAGGGGAATCAGCTTCTCGGGAAACTGGAATGGTCCGTAGTTGTTCGAGCAATTTGTTGTCAACGTCGGCAGTTGATACGTGTGGTGATAGGCGCGGACCAGATGATCTGCGGCAGCCTTCGATGCCGAGTATGGGCTGTTCGGAGCATAAGCTGTGAGCTCGGTGAACGCCGAGTCGTGGGCGCCAAGCGATCCGTATACTTCGTCGGTCGACACCTGCAAGAAGCGGAACGACTCTTGATCGCTCGCGTTCAGCTTCAACCAGTAAGCGCGCGCTTCTTCCAACAGGCTGAAAGTGCCGTGAACGTTGGTGCGCACGAAATCATCTGGTCCCAGGATCGATCGATCCACGTGGCTCTCCGCTGCGAAGTGGAGAACAGCTCGCGGTTTGTGGGTTAGCAGACTCTCCGCAACCAGCTTGCGGTCGCCGATGTCTCCCTTTACGAACGTATAACGAGGATTCGAAAAGACTCGCTGAAGATTCCGGGGATTCCCCGCGTACGTGAGCTTGTCGAGGTTCACGACCCGGCCGTCTTCGCGCTCCATCCACCCCAAGATGAAGTTGGAGCCGATAAATCCCGCTCCGCCGGTGACCAGGATCGTATTCTCCACGCCGAGCAGACGCTCCTTTCCAAGCGCAAACACCTGGAGACCTGGGATCCAAGGATCGCCAAGCCTGTTCAACATGACTAACCGATTGTAATTGAAAAAGTCGCGGGTCGATGGCCGCCAGGGCTGTTGCAAATGCATCCGGCTACTAGGCGGAAATTTCGACACCAACACTATGAGATGGTGTCGCATCGGGCTCGCGGCCCAGCATTTCGAAATAGGCGGTCTCAATCTCCTTTGTGATCTTGGGCCAGAGATATTGCTCCTCGATGCGCCTTCGTGCCGCCCGTCCTGCATCTGCCCGAAGCGAATCTGCCTGGATGAGGAGCGCCAGCATGCGCGTCAAGTCTGCAACATCGCCGCGTCGGACAGTGAAGCCGGCGCCGTCCATGAGTTCGAGGTTCTCGGGAATGTCGCTGACCAGAACACATAGGCCCGCGCCCATGGCCTCAAGCAGGGCGAGCGAAAGTCCTTCCAGGTCGGAAGGAAGCACGAAGAGAATGGCGTTCGTCAGGAGTTCGTCGAAGGTATTTCCAGCAACATAGTCAAGCAACACGATGCGATCGCTCGCATGTCGACGAAGTTCTTGCGAGTAGGGATCGGACGAACGGCCGCCTCCCGCGAGCACCAACTTCACCGGAGTGTCAATCTGCTCAAAAGCCTCGATCAATAGGTGGCAGTTCTTCTCCGGAGAAAATCTTCCAAGAAACAGTACGTAGGCTCCGGGCTCCAGGCCCATTTCCTTGATCCTCGCGGCCGGTTGCTTTTCGCGCAATATGGCGCCGTTGGCGACATAGCGAGTCCGTGCGCCATAGGGCTCGCGATAGTAGGACCTCAATGTCCTGGACACGACCATGGTTTCATCCGGAAAACGTACTGCCGCATATTCTCCGAAACGAAGCACGGACGACGCGATGGTTCCCCATTTCTTGCGCTGCCGGTCCAGACCCTGCACGGTAACCGCCGTCTTCTTGCCGACAAGCCGCGGGATGAACGAAAACAACGCGGGTCCAAGCGTGTGGTAGTGCACGATGTCGTGAGGCTCCGACAGCGTGTGGATTGAACTGACCAGTGTGTGGAAGAAAGTCTCGAAGTGCTTGGATCGTGGTGCCGGCAAACGGACCAACCGCATGCCGTTATGCGTTTTCATCGCCGGAGTGAAGTGGTTTTCGGCAATACACCGTGACCTCGTGGCCTGCATCTGCGAGTCGCCGACCGACTTCCTCGTAATATCCCTCGATGCCGCTGTATTTCCCAATCACGCCGCGGCCCCCGATGAAGGCGATGCGGAGGGGGGTGTTGACAGGTCTGACAGAATTTGTGGGTTTTGCGGATTCCGCTTTGAGAGCGATCAGCCGTTCGTACAACGCCGTTATCGATTGGTAGTGGGCGAGATCGCCCAGGAACTGGCCCTCAGCGAGCACACCGTCAAAAAGTATCTCTTCCGGATATTTGAGAAACTCGGTATCTCCACCCGTGTGGAGCTCGTGCTTTACGCCCTCAATCACGGAGACCACCGGCCCGCCGAGTGGTTGCCGGGCACAAATTGAAGCAACCCCTTTCGCACTCGCAACTCACTCGCAGTCTGTCTACAATAGATTAGAATTTTCCAAAATCCACTTGCCCGAACCTTCGACCAATGCCTCCCGCCGTTGGACGGTGATCGCCGCCGGCCTTCTCGTCCTTGCCATTTCCATGGTCGTGATCTATACGCGTGGATCGGCGTTTCGCAGCCCGATTGCCGCCGTCGTGCTGGCCGCGATCGGCCTGGCCGCCGTCCTCTTTCAGCGACTGCTGCGCGAAGCCTCTCCCGCGCGAGTGCGGGTGCCGCAGTGGCTCAACCTGATTGGAATCTTCTGTGCCGCGTGCGCCTTGTTCGCCGACCGGCTTCGCTTGGGAGCGAATCTCTACCAGGTGGCCGCACTCGTTGCGGTGGGATGTTTCGGCGTCAGCAGCGTGGTGGTTTTGGATGGAATCAGGAAGAGTCGCATCGCCCCAAAATAGTGGCGAATCCCTTTACATCGGAAGCATAAACAAAAAGCTTATCGGAATTCGATAGCGAGAGAAGTCTCGACTTCAACCGGCGCCCCATTCTGACGGTACGGCTCGAACTTCCACCACTGCACGGAGTCCAACGCCGAACGAACCAGCGGTTCCGGTCCGCTCACGGGGAGAACCTTTAGGACCGAACCATCGCGCCCGATCACGGCCGAGACCACCGCAACCCCTCGAATTCTGGGACCGGCAGGCGCCACGGGGTCCACCTTGTGTACCAGCAATCGCTGCATGACTTCAAAACCTACCGCGGTTGGAGCCTGCGTCGTCACTTCGATGGAGCGCCCGGGAACACGCGACTCCAGTTCCTGCCAGCCCTGCTCCCACTGCCACCAACCCACGCCGGCAGCTACGATCACGGAGGCAGCCAGCAGCATGAAGATCTTGCGCTTCAAATAGCGTGGAGTCGTCTCCGAACGCGCAGCGGAACGAGAGGAATCCGCAAGAAATTTCGGTAGCGGCGCGTCCGCGCGCGGCACGGGTTTTGATGGGGCAGCGGGTTTCGCCGGCGCCTCGAGCAGGGTGCTGCGCCGTGGAACATCCAGCGTCCACGCGCCCAGCATTTCCCGCTGTTCCGCGGGAATCGACAGAAACTGCAGACCGCAACGCAGTCTTTCCTGGTAGCACACTCGCGCTTTGGCCAGCACGGAGCCCGCATCGGGCAGACGGAACTCCACGCCCACAAGTTCGCCCGGGAAAAGTTCGGCGGCGAGAACCGCGCCGATTCCGCCTTCCCCAACATCAACCGAGCGTCCCGGCACAGCGTCGGGCACGCCCGACCGCAGAATCGTGACGTTCAATGGGATTGCGACTTTTCGGCGTGGCGCAACTCGGCGCATCATTGCCTGGCGTCCCGCAAAAGTCTGCCGCTCTGTGACCGCGATTGTGCTCATTGAGGTCGCTCCCTCTACGGAAGGTCGACACTTCGACCCGCATCTCGGCCAGATGCGACGAAAATGGCTCTATTAGAGGGTTATTGACGCGGAGTATATCACTCGGAGATTGGGGAACCTAGGGGCGAGAAGGTCTCAGAAGTACCTGCACGTATCGAAAGTAGCAAGACCTCCGGCCAAATTACCGGGAGTTCTCGCCTTCCTTGTACATGTACTTGATCGCGGGCTTGTAGACGACGATGTTGGGCTGGGAGGAGCGGTTCACCTTCAGGCAATGCTTGTCGTACCACTCAATGACGCCGTGGATCTCTTCGCCATCGCGCAGCACGATGACCATGGGCGTCTTACCCTGCATCTGCTTCTGGTAGTAGAAGTTTTCGGCGTTGGTGGTCTCTGGCGGCGGGGTCTTTTTGCCGCCTCCGCCTCCGGCGGGCCGTTCGCGTCGTTCCATGGGGGCCTGAGTATGATTGGAATTGTGATCGTTGCGGTTGAGGGAAGGCCGGATCAGCTTGCGATTCGCGAATCCTTCCTGCTCGAGACGTTCCGTTGGCATCGAAGCGACGACATCCTTCATGGCACCACCACCTGCACGCATCCAGTGCGCCGGCCACCACACTCGTTCTGTGTATGTGGGAATAAGGCGTGGACTTTCCATTTACCGTAGCACAGTCACCGGAAACAAGACAATCCTTAAGTGCTGGAGGGGCAAAGACTTTGGGTGCTGCGAGCCGGGAGCTACGCCCTCCGAGCAGCCCATTTCAAGGAAGTTTGCAGGTTGTGAAGCGACTGCGGAGGCGACGCCCAGAAGTCCTAGCACCCAAGACCTAAGACCCAAACAGCCGTGACCTGTAACCTGTCCCCTACTTCTCGATCGCCACCGCAAACGAATCCAAAGACAGCGATCGCAACAGATTTCTCCTCATCCCGCGCTCCACGTCTCCAAGCCGATTTGTGGCCGCTGCAATCCACTCGAAATCAGCTGCGGCCGCTAGTTTCTGCAGTTCCCCGGCAATGTCGGTGTTGTGGACCAATTCCGGAGCCTCGGAATTCAGGAACATCAGGTCCTGCAGCAGGGAATAGAGCGTCCGCAAAAGATGTTCGGTCTTCTCCCGCCCATCGGCACCTGGGCGATAGGTCTCCGTCGTCTTGAATAGCTCCGTGTGATCGCCGGTGCGCAGCGCCGAGTTTAGGATGGTCAGCGCGTGTGTCCGCGCCGCTTCGTACTTAGTGAGATCAAAGCCGCGCGCCTTGCCGACCGCGCCTTCCGACAACCGCGCCACGAGCGCGCGCTGTTTCGCGGTCCACTCCGGATGTTGATTGCCTAGATCGCGTTCAATTGCTTCCCCCGGCAGAGCGCCCAGCGTAAACGTCATCGCCCGCGACCGAAGAGTCGGAAGCAGTTCGCCGATGTTGTCGGTCAACAAGAAGATCGTCGCGAACTCCGGGGGTTCCTCCAGAATCTTCAGCAGGGAATTCGCTGCTTCCTTCATGAAACTCGAGTCGGTGAAAACATAAACGCGTTCCTTGGCTTCGGCCGGCCGATAGTAAATCGTCTCGATCACCTTCCGTACCTGATCGACCTTGATCATCATCTGCGGCGGGTCGGGCGGGATCACCAGCACGTCCGGATGCGTCTGCACCAGGATCCGCGTTTCCTTCTTGTCGGTCTCGCGCAGATTTTCGCGAGCCTCGACCGCTTCCGCGAAGCGCCCCTCGAGATCCGCCGCTTGGGAGATGCGAACGCAGTTCGCGCATGTGCCGCAAAAGTCCGGCAGTCCATCGGTCGTGAGCGGCTGAAGACAATTCATAGTCTTCGCCAGCATGAGAGCGAGTGTGTATTTGCCGGCGCCAGTCGGCCCGGCCAGGATCATCGCATGCGGAAAATGCCCGCGCGCAAGCATGTCCCGTAGGCGGTGGACGATCTCCTCATTGCCATGGAAGTCAGAGAAAGGCACGGATCAAAATCTATCACGTCGATCGTAGCGCCGGCGTCCCGTCGGCAGTCTGGTGGGCGTTGCGCCCACCGTCAGGCTCTTCGCAACAGAAGTCCCAACCATCAGACTCCCAACCATCACTGCGCCAGCAACCCCGGATGAATCCCCTCACCCAGCACAAAAGTCGCGCCCACCGCCCCGACCACCGCTGACTTCCGCGGCAAACCCAGTCGCTGCCGGATCTGGTAAACGCTCTCGATCCCCGTGCAGTGCGCGCCCACGAAGTACGACAATCCAAAGTTCTTCAGTTTGTCGGCTGTCCAGTCGATCTGCTGATCGGTAGCAGGAAAAAGATGAACGCCTCCCACCACGGCATAGACTGGCGTGTTCGGAAATTGCTTCTCGGCAAACGTCAGGATATTGATCACTCCGGCGTGGCCGCACCCGGTGACCATCACCAGGCCATTGGCAGTATTCAAAATCAGCGACTGATCCTCGGGAATTGTGTCCTCCACCAGGCCCTCTGGAGCTTTCACCTTTCCCTTCACCGACCAGTTGTGCTCCGGATATGTGCGCGGGACCGGGCCCGTCAGCCATGCTCCGGGAAAAAGTTCGACTGCCTGATCGTGCTCGATAAACTTGCCACCTGTGCCTTCATATTCCTGCCGCAATCCCACCATCGGATTGCCTTCCTTACCGTCGGCATCGGGCCGACTGTAGAAAATGCCCTTGCCCACGTGTGCGATAGAAAGCGCGGACGGATTTTTCTTCATGTACTCGCGTCGCAATGTCATCAGTCCGCCGACGTGGTCATCGTGATTGTGCGTCAGGATAACTTCCTTCACGTCGCTCAGATCGACGTCCAATTCCCGGGCATTAGAGAGAACCGTTTCCGGCCGCGCGCCGGTGTCGACCAGAATGCGATGGCCGTCGCTCTCCACCAACGCCGCGAAGCCCCATTCGCCGATGCCTCGATCGGCGAGCATTGTCGAGAGAACGGTGACCTTGAGAGTCTTAACCTGGGCGTGCACGGGACGATCTGCAGTCTGCGCTGCGCACAATGCTGTGAGGCTCACGAGCACAACCCACGTCGATACGAGGCGAACATAAATTTTCGGCATGGCGTGGAATTGTAACGTTTTCGCAGCGTCAGTGCGTCCTAATTCCCAGACGCAGGCGCCGCAGAACGACATCGAGAATCTTGGCGTGCGTCTGTGCCGGAGTGCCGCGCGCGTCGATCATTGCAACCCGCGCTGCCTCTCGCTTGGCGATGGCCAGGTATCCACTGCGCACCCGTCCAAAGAACGCCCGATTTTCCTGTTCGAATCTGTTCTCATCTTTATGATTGCGCCCATTTTTCGACGACCGCTGGTTGCGACGTCGCGCCCGCTCTACGCTACGTGCCACGTCGGAATCCATCAGGATGGTCAACTCCGGCTGCAGATCGCCGCAAAGAATGCGATGCAGTTCGAGCACGGCTTTGCTCCCTAGCTTACGGCCCGCCCCCTGGTAGGCTTCTGTTGAATCCGTGAACCGGTCGCAAAGAACGATCTTTCCATCCCCCAAAGCAGGCTCAATCACCTCGCGGATGTGCTGCGCACGCGAAGCAAACATCAACGCCATCTCCGCCATCGGAGAAAGCCCAGTCGTACCGGAGTGAAGAATCACATCCCGAATCTTTTCCCCCGTTTCGGTCCCTCCGGGCTCTCGCGTCACAACCACCGACACGCCACGCCCGCGCAAAGCCCGCGCCAACTTCTCAATCTGCGTGCTCTTGCCGGTTCCGTCGAGCCCTTCAAACGTAATGAGCTTGCCCCGATGAGTGGACACGGATTGGATGATAAAGCAGGGAGAGTCAGGTGTCAGGTCTCAGGTCAAAGCCCATGTGTAGCGCGGGCGCCCTCGCCCGCGTAACAGAGCAGACAGCAGATCAAGTGTCTCAGCGATACCTAAAGATCAGAGAGTCCTAGTTCCACACTGTCATCTTAAGCGAAGGGAGGCGTTAGCCGAACACAGCAGCGACCCACCGGCCCCAAAAAATCTACCGCTCCTCCCGCCCAACCCACTTGGGCACGAAAGGCACATCGTAATTCTCTAACCGGTCAAGCAGCATCTCGGCATCACCATCAACCAGCAGCAACTTCCGATGCTCTTCGCGAATAAATCCATCTTCCGCCGCGCGCTCGGTCAAAGCCAGCAAAGCATCGTAGTACCCCTCGACATTCAGAAACGCGCAAGCCTTCTTCTGCAGCCCTAATTGCGACCAGGTGAGCGCCTCGCAGAATTCATCCCACGTGCCGAATCCGCCGGGAAGCGAGAGAAAAGCGTCAGCCAGATCAGCCATCAGCGCCTTGCGCTCATGCATGGAACCGACCACGTGCATCTCGCTCAATCCGGTGTGCGCGATCTCCTTCTCGGCCAGAGCCCGAGGAATTACGCCGACCACGCGACCACCGCCGGCCAGAGCCGCATCCGCCAGCGCTCCCATCAACCCAACGTTCCCTCCGCCATACACCAGAGTGATGCCGCGCTGCGCCAGCAACTCACCGACCCGTTCCGCGGCCTGTCGATAAGTCGGCCGCCGCCCAAAATTCGCCCCACAAAAAACACAAAGCGCTTTCATGACAATCCAATTCTAACGGCTCAGGATCGACTCGAGGCCCGATACCTGACACTCAAAACTCAAGTGCCGCGTGCGAGGACGCCCGTACTGCACAGATCGACCTGACACTTCACACCCGTCCCCTGATATATTCATCGCTTCGTCTGCCGTATCACAAGGAGCCCTTACTGCATGTCTTCACTCCGGTGTGGTGTTGTGTCTGCAATTTCCGCGTTGCTCTTCTCGACACTGCAGTCCTTCGCCGCGGGCCCCAACATCTCGATCGCAGTCGACGCCACCGAAGCGCCGCGCAAAATACTTCACGCCAAATTGCGAATTCCCGCGGCCGCCGGGACGCTGACGCTTTACTACCCGAAGTGGATTCCAGGCGAACATGCTCCCGACGGACCAGTCATCGACCTCACCGGCCTCAAGTTCTCGGCCGGCGGCAAGGCTCTCACCTGGCGTCGCGATCTCAAAGATGGATGGACCATCAACGTGGAAGTGCCCGCGGGACAGAACGAAGTCCTCGCCGACCTCGATTACCTTGAGCCCGCCAACCTGGTCGGAGGCTTTTCCGCCGGTTCGTCCGCCACCGACAAACTTCTCATTCTCAGCTGGAATCAAGTCGTTCTGTACCCCAAGGGATGGAACAGCGACGACATCACCTATTCCGCCAGCCTCAAAATTCCCGACGGATGGAAGTACGCGACCTCGCTTCCCGTCAGCAACGCGAACGGCAGCGACCTGCATTTTGGTCCCGTTTCTCTCACCATGCTGGTCGATTCTCCGGTGCTCACCGGTCAGTACATGAAAGCCGTGCCCCTAACCACTGGCCAGCCGTCGGCCGAACTCGATGTTGCCGCCGACAGCGCAGCCGCCCTCGAGCCTCCGCAGGAAGTTTGGGACCACTACAAGAATCTGGTTGCCCAAGCAGGATCCCTTTTTGGAGCGCAGCACTACCAGCACTATCACTTCCTATACACGCTGAGCGATCACGTCGCCCACTTCGGACTCGAGCACCACGAATCCGACGACAGCCGTGTCGGCGAGCGCGGCCTGGTCGACGAGACCGATCGCAAACTTGAGGCAAGTTTGCTCCCTCATGAATATGTGCATTCGTGGAACGGCAAGTACCGCCGCCCGGCCGGCCTCGCCACGCTCGATTACCAAGTCTCTATGCAAGGTGATTTGCTCTGGGTTTACGAGGGGCTCACCGAGTATCTCGGGAGCATCCTTACGGCGCGCAGTGGTTTGTGGACTCCCGATCAATATCGGGAGTACCTGGCGGGCGTTGCAGCTGATCTCGACCATCTTCCCGGTCGCACGTGGCGCAATTTGCAGGACACCGCCGACGCCGCACCCCAACTTTACTTTACCCCGCACACTTGGTATTCGTGGCGCCGTTCTACCGATTTCTACGACGAAGATACACTGAACTGGATGTGGGTGGACGCAATCATCCGCCAACAATCGAAGGGCAGCAAATCGCTCGACGACTTCTGCAAACTCTTCCACGGCGCGCCCGGCGGGCCGCCCATGGTGAAGCCTTACACGTTTGAAGACGTTGTGAAGAGCTTGAACGACGTCGTCCCCTATGACTGGTCAGCTTTCTGGACCGAGCGGCTCACGAATCACGGCCCGGGCGCTCCGCTCACCGGAATTCAGGAGACTGGCTGGAAACTGGTCTACGACGAGACGCCCACCGACTACTATCGAAGCGACGAGCGCGAAGACGGACAAGTTCGCGAAGTCTACACGATCGGACTGCGGCTACGCGACGATGGCGCCGTGATCGACACGATCGAAGGTATGATGGCCGCAAAAGCAGGCATCGGCCCAGGGATGAAAATTGTCGCGGTGAACAGCCGCCGCTTCTCGGCCGACGCACTGCATGACGCGATTAAAGGGGCGAAGGGCGGAAGCCAGCCGATCGAACTGCTGGTAGAAAACACCGACTACTTCAACACCTACAAACTCGACTATCACGAAGGCGAAAAATATCCACGCCTGGTGCGCGACGAAAGCAAGCCAGATCTGATGGCCGACATCCTGAAAGCAAAGTAAAAAGTAGCGCCGGCGTCCCGCCAGTCGCGCGGGCGTCCTCGCCCTCGAATTTGCACCGACGGCCTGTGCTTAAAATCTTCGACCCAGTCGGGGAACTTACTCCTCAATTCCGGCCAACAAATCCGTCTCCAGACTCATTAAACCTGGCTTCGACTTAGCGGCCAGATGAAACCACTCTGCCGGCCCGCGCGTCAGAATCGTATCCCGCACCCAGGGAAACGCCGGAGCCTGCGTGGTGTGCGCCGCAAACGCGTTGACCTTGGTCTGCATCCGCTCGCCAATTTCAATTGTGGCCGTAACCGGTGCAGGCGAAGTCGGCATACGGTCCGTCAACGCGAAGTTCGCCGTCGTGTAATACAGCTTTTGCGTCGTGTGAACCTCCAACCCGTCAATCAATTGGTCGGCGCAACGGTTTTGGCGCCCCGCCCACTCGTACGCCAGCGTCGCGAACACCGACGCCATCGAGTGATCGGTATGCCCCGTCACCGCTCCTTCTGGCCCGAACGTCAGTAAGATGTGTGGACGAAACTCGCGAATGTGCCGCACGAGATCTCCCACGACCTTCTGCAGATCCACACGGTGTAATTGCCCATCGGCATAATCGAGCACGATCCAGCGATCGATGCCAAGTAGTTCGCAGGAAGCTGCCAGTTCCTTTCGCCGGATCGCGGCGAGTTCATGATCGGTCTTCGCAGTCCCGCGATGACTGGCCGCCTGCCCCGGAGTGAGGCAGATCAGATAGATCTCAGCGCCGCGTTCATGGTAGAGCCGAAGCGTCCCGCCAAACGCAGCGGCTTCGTCGTCCGGATGAGCAGTTACGCAAAGAATGCGAGGCATGTAGGAGATTCTAAGCTAGGAGCTGCGAGCTGCGAGCTATGAAGCAACCATTTCTATGCACGAGGTTCGACGCTGAGGCAACCTGTCGGCGAGCACAGGCGCTGCCTGGTAGGCAGACATCAACCGGTAGGCTCGAAGCGCGTAGCTCGTCGCTCGCGGCTGTCTTCTTGCGCCTCTTCCAGCATGAAGCTCAGCACTTCCTGCGGTACGGGCGCATTCCACACTGGCGCAAACGATTGCCGATGGAGCGGCGAGGGGCCGTGCTCGCGCAAGGCGGCCAGGTGGCGAGGCGTGCTGTAACCCTTGTTCGACGCGAGCCCGTACACCGGGAAGATTGGATCCCATGTGCTGATCATGCGGTCGCGCTCAACCTTCGCCAGAATGGAAGCTGCCGCGATCGACGCCGACAGTGCATCTCCGTGAATCAGCGCCCGCTGAGTCTGCTCGCAGTCCAGCCGCAACGCATCGATCAGTAGATAGTCCGCCTCGGGTGTGAGTTGCGACACGGCCATACGCATTGCCAGCCGCGACGCCTGGTAGATGTTGATCTGATCGATGCGTGCCGCGTCCACTGCCGCCACAGCCCACGCAACCGCATGCTCGCGGATACGCTCCGCCAGCACTTCACGCCTCTCGGCAGGAAGCAGCTTCGAATCTCGCAGCCCGCGGATCCGGTACGCGGGATCGAGAATCACCGCGCCCGCTACCACCGCTCCAAAAAGCGATCCGCGCCCGACCTCGTCGACGCCCGCCACCAACCGGGCGCCCGAAGCCCATGCCGTCTTCTCATAGCGCAGCGTGCAGCGCAGTCGCTTCAGCAAGCGCAGTTTCGCCGCCGAAGCAGAGAGTTTTGCGGGCTTGGTTTTTACCGGCACGGAAAGGGTCTTTCTCAGATGTTCGCCGACCGGACTGTGGAAGCGCAAGGAAAAGCTCAAAAAATCGGTCCGCGGGCGCGGTGCAGGCCTTCGGAAGAAGGTGCTACATCTCCGTGGTACCTTCCGGCCAACAGGGTAGCGCAACGGTAATCCGTAGTAAGGGTACCGCCGTAAATTGAAGGTCCTACAACTACTTGATACTCTGTCCTTATCCCCCAGAGAGCCTGAGCAACTCCTGAAAATCTAGTTAGGCGGGGATTATTCATTGACGCAAGCATCTGTAAAAGAAGCTGTCGACCGAGCAGAGAAGCGCGTTTCCGTTGCCCTGCCCGTCCGAGTGACCTACTACGACGCCGATTCCAAGCCTCGGCTTGAGTTGGCCTGCACCTATGACATTTCCGCGCATGGCGCTCGCCTGACTGGCCTGCGTTGCGTGAAAGAGGCCGGCGAAATCGTCACCATCGAGCGCGGCCGGAGCAAGGCATTCTGCCGCGTCGTGTGGATAGGAGAATCGAGTTCGCATTTGCGTGGGCAGGTGGGCATCCAGTGCGTGGAAGCCGAGAAGATGCTCTGGACCGCCGAGTTAGGCGACATGGAGCAGGTGTATGACCCGGTGATCCGTGATCCGCGTCGCTCGAAGCAGTCGTCGGGCGGGCCCGGGAATCGCCGGCGCTTCCAGCGCTTCGGAACTATCGGCGACGTAGAGTTGTTACAGAAAGGTTCGGGCCCCGTCCATCTCGATGGAATGTTGAAGGATGTTTCCGAAGTCGGCTGCCTGGTGACCACCAAGAGCCTTCTGCTGCCCGGCACGGATTTGAAACTCGTCCTGAACGTCTCCAATTACGATTTGGCCTTCAAGGGACAGGTGCGCCATGCGGCCCTCGACGTCGGGGTAGGAATCGAATTCCGCGAAGTTCGCAAGGGCGATCGCGCCGTCCTGCAGCACTTGCTACAGAAGTTCGAACATCGCCGCAAGACAAAAGAAAAGGCCGACAAGCACAAGGCAAGTTCGGCCGGTTCGTAAACTAATTCTCAGAAAACGCACGTACCGCGGTCCCCTCCGCTGAGAGACCGCCGCCGCTGCACGCGAGTCTGAGCTACTTCGTGGGCGCAGCTGCCGGGGACGCATGCTCACGATCCACGTCTTTCAGACGGGCTGCCTTGCCTTTCAATGCGCGCAGGTAATAAAGCTTCGCGCGCCGTACTTTCGACGACCGCAGCAATTCCACGCGATCGATCACCTTGGAGTTCATCGGGAAAATACGCTCGACGCCCTGCCCGAAGCTGATCTTGCGCACCGTGAAAGACGCTTGCGGACCCTTGGCTTGCGAGATGACGACGCCTTCAAACGCCTGCACACGTTCCTTGTCGCCTTCGCGAATCTTTACATGCACGCGAATAGTGTCGCCGGGCACAAATTCCGGCAAATCCGTCCGCTTGGTTTTCGCCAGCAGTTTTTCAATGATGAGGTTCGACATGTCGTTTTCCTTCGTTAAATTCCAATCAACTAAGCCTTGTCATCCTGAGCGAAGCGAAGGACATGCTTTTCGCTTGCGCTGGTAGGACACTAACGCTGAATCTCCGCCAGTAACTTTCGGTCTTCCTCGCTCAACTCGGCCGCGTCAATCAAATCCGGCCGATTCCGCAGCGTCTTCTCGATCGCCGTCTTCCGCCGCCACTTTCGAATCTCGTCATGGTTGCCGTTCACCAGCACTTCCGGAACGGCCATGCCGCGAAACTCAGCGGGCCGCGTGTAATGCGGATAGTCCAGCAATCCGCCCGAAACGCAAGTCGAACTAGCCCCGCCGCCAACGATCTCGGCTCCGGCGGCAGTAAACGATTCCTGTCGCGTCGAGGCCTCGTTCCCAACGGCGCCCGGAATCAGTCGGGTGACGACATCCACAATCACCGCGGCACCCAGTTCCCCGCCACTCAGCACATAGTCGCCAATCGAAATCTCTCGATCGGTCAGATGCTCGCTGACGCGCTCATCCACGCCCTCGTACCGTCCGCAGATCAACACGATGCGATCCAGTGTGGCCAACTCCTGCCCGAGAGCCTGATTCAGCCGTGCGCCCTGCGCCGACAGCAGAATCACCGAATCCCGCGCTTGCCGCGAAACGCGTTCTTCGCGCGTTGACACTTGCAACTTTTCAATACATTCAAAGATCGGCTCCGGCTTCAGCACCATGCCTTCGCCGCCGCCAAATGGGCGGTCATCCACCGTGCGATGCCGATCGCGGGTAAACTCCCGCAGGTCGTGGACGCGAATCTCAACCAGCCCGACCTCTCGCGCCCGCCGCAAAATCCCGAAATCCAGGGGCCCACGAAAAAAGTCGGGGAAGATCGTTACCAGATCTACAAGCATCGATGGTCAGGAATCAGTAGCCAGTACCATTAATCCCGATATTCGCTGACGACTGATGACTAGCGACTGACGACTACTTTCCTTTCTGCTCGCGCTTCTCTTCCTCACTCAGCGGAGCATTCACGTCCAACATTCCTTCCGGCAGTTTCATCCGGATCTGCTTTGCCACCAGATCCACGCCTGCAAGGTAGGCTTCCGCGAACGGAATCTCGTACGGCAATTTCGCAGTGCCCTGCACGATCAGCAAAGGCGCTTCACCAGCGCCGAACTCCACGTCTTGCACGGTACCAATCTCGCGATCGCCGTCAAACACCACACAGCCCGCCAGGTCGCTGATGTACGTCCAACCCGGCTCAAGTTCTGCGCGTTCGGCCCGCGGCACCTGCAATTCGCACCGCAACAGCGTTTCCGCGTCTGAGATCGAGTCGATCCCTTCGAATTTCAGAACCAAGTGGCCTTTGTGGGGCCAGAGTTCCTCGATCTTGAGTTGCCGCCGCCCGCCCGTCGCATCGAGCGCGAACACTCGCATGCCTTCGACGAAGCGGTCCGGAATATCCGAGTGCACTTCCACGGCGACTTCGCCGTGCCGTCCTTGCGTTTTCAGGACGCGCGCCAGGCTGATGTAGTCCTCGCCCATCGTCGCCCCTGTACGGGAATTCTGCGGCCCTGTATCCGGCAATCTATTCGAGGATTTCGAGCGCGTACCGCTTGCCCGACTTCACGCCCGCCGCACTGAGCAGATTGCGCAGCGCTCGCGCCGTTCGTCCCGATTTGCCAATCACCTTGCCCAGATCGCTTTCCGCGACCGTGAGTTCGAGCACCGTCTCGCCTTCTTCTTCGACGTCAGTGACCGACACCTGGTCGGGTGCATCAACCAGCGCTTTCGTGACGTGCTCGAGAAGGGTTTTAGCGTCGCCGATCTGCTCGCTCATCCGCAACTCCTGACTTTGGGAGTGAAATGCGCGCAAAAGCGCACAGAAATACTTTACGCGGCAGGACCAGCGGCAGCGGGCACAGGCTTCGCGAATAGCTTGCTCACGCGCTCCGACATCTTCGCGCCCTTCGATACCCAATAATCAATGCGGTCGCGTTTTAAGTCGATATGGGCGGCAGCGCCCCGCGGATTGTAGGTTCCCACGATCTCGACGGAGCGCCCATTGCGCGCCCGGTCCTTCTCGATAACCACTACGCGATACTGCGGCTGTTTGCGCGCACCCGTGCGCGCGAGTCGAATCATTAACACGGAACTTGGTTTCCTTTCCTAGTCCTTCCGGGAGGGGTAAGACAAACCATTATTATCGCGGAAGTTAGCGGGATTGGCAAGTTGAGCAGCGTGGCGGGCGTGAGTGCAGCCGAACCCCGCCGGCCAGCGACGCGAGCGATCTCACGCCGACGGTAACTTTGCCCCGCTATGGACTACCCTTAACATGTCTTCAGCAGAGCCAAGCATGGAAAATAAGCAAATCCGATTGCGTGACATATGGTTCGTTCAAGCAGGAGTCGGAATCATTGTATTGTCATCGCCCTTCACGGCCGTGGTGCTCGCCGATCTTATATTTCATAGAAACATCGAAGTGGGGCCCACATTTCTGTGGTTCCTGCTGGGCGCCGCATTCGGATGCTTCTCCCTTATGTTTGGGATTGCAGGAGTCGTCGTACAAAAGCTCTCAAGAAAAGTCCCACCCCCATAACTCAACCGAACAGCTCCACGATCTCCCCCGGCTCCGCCCGCTCCGCATAGTCCTCATTCGCGTAAGCGAACAGCACGGTCCCATCGCTATCCGCCACGTACGTAGCTGGGATCGGCAGCTCCCAACTCTCGTCCCCATTTGCCAGCGGCAGGTTGATGAACGCTCGTCGATAAATACTTTCCTGCTCAGGCGGCACGCGGTAAAAGAGGCCAAACTGACGAGCCACCTGATTCCCAGCGTCGCTCAATAGCGGAAAGCCCAGCCGATGCTGATCGGCCATGAAAAACGACTGCTTCACCGTCTGGGGAGAAATCGCCACCAACGAAGCTCCCGCCTGCTCAAACTCGGGAAGCGCCCTGTTCATCGCTTCCATCTGTCCACAACAGAAAGGATCCCATCGCCCACGAAAGAAGCACACAATGAGCCGTCCGTGGCCCAGCAAGTCCGCCGACGAAACGACTTTTCCGTTGTGATCGGGAAGGGAAAACTCAGGCATCCGCGCGCCGACAGCCAGAGACTTCGCCGCCAGCCCCTGCGCCCGCAGTTCCGCCACAACGCGAGCATGCACCGCCAGCGTCTCGGCCGGCACGTACTGCACGGTCTTCGCCCTTCGCTCAGCCAAAATCTCGCGCAGCGTTCGTGTTTCAGGCCCGGAGTTATTCTCTTCCAGCGATCTCCATCTCATAGGACGGTCGTCCATTCGTTGCCGGTAGGCTTACTGTTTCGGCTTGGCCGCTTTTTGCTGTTCCTCTGTCCATGGCGGCACAACGCCAATCATGCGCGCATAGGCAATCGACTGCCCGAGATGCTCTCCCATGTGCCGCATGATAAACAACAGGATGCCGCGTTCGGTGTTCTTGCTACCGCCGAACCAATCCAATTGCTTGTCCAGATCGGCGTCGGGCATTTTGACAACGGCGTCCCGCAGATGCGCGAAAGAATCCTGCAGCGCCTGGATCACCTTGGCCTTGTCCGTCGTGGATTTGTCGAAGCCCTTGGCCTGAAACCCTTCCGGCGGCGGTGTGCCAATCAGGTGCGGCAGGTTGTAGTTCGCGGCTGCCACATGCAAAAGCACTTCGGCAACAGACCGCACGTCCGGGCCAGGCCGCCAAGTATATTTGTCGGCCGGGATCGCTTCAGCCAGTCGGATGAACTTCTCTGACTCCCCCTTCAGTTCGTTGAGAAACTCCGCGCGCGGTCCCGACGTCGGAGCGACCGCGGCTCCTTTTTCTGCGGGCTTATCCTGTGCGAGCGGACGCGATTGCGATCCGATTACAGAAGCCAGCGCCATCAACCCAATCCAAAAAGAGCGTTGCATGGATTCCTCGATTCTGGTGAACGATTACCAACGAAACACAGAACAGACGTAGGGGACTAGACAACGTGAGCCGAATCCTCAGGAAGCCATGTCGGAAAAGGAGAGCGAAGTGTCTTCGACGATGCGCACTGCGCGCCCAACGTCGTAGGGACGTGACATACCGGGAAGCAGCCAAGGTTAACAGCCAACGAGGTCGTTTTCGCTGAAGACTAGTGACTGACGACTAGCAACTCTCCTACATCCCAGGCATCTTCATGCCAGCCAGCCGTCGCGCAAAACTCGGCTTTCCCATCTGCTTGAACATCTTCTTCATCTGGGCATACTGCCGAAGCAGGTTGTTTACTTCCTGCACGCTCGTTCCCGATCCGCGCGCAATGCGTTTGCGCCGGCTGCCGTTGATCACGTCGTGATGATGCCGTTCGTGCACGGTCATCGAATTAATGATGGCTTCCACGCGGTTGATCTGGTTCTCATCCACCTTGTCGGCGGCTTTCTGCAGCCCGCTGAACGGCCCGATCGACGGCAGCATTCCCATCAGGCTCTGGATCGATCCCATCTTGCGCACTTGGCGCAGCTGATCGCGGAAATCTTCCAGCGAGAATCCGTCGCCGGCCAGCATCTTGCTGGCCATGTCTTCAGCTTTCTTCTTGTCGATCTGCTGTTCGGCTTTCTCGATCAGCGACAAGATGTCGCCCATGCCGAGAATGCGCGACACGATGCGATCCGGATGAAACGGCTCCAGCGCATCGTACTTCTCACCTACGCCGATGAACTTGATCGGCTGCCCCGTAACCTGCCGTATCGACAAAGCCGCTCCGCCGCGCGCATCGCCGTCCATCTTAGTAAGCACCACGCCCGTAAGGGTCAGCTTCTTGTGGAACTCATCGGCCGAGCGCACCGCGTCCTGCCCGGTCATCGCGTCCGCGACGAACAGAATTTCCGATGGATTCAGCAGTTTCTTCAGCGACTGCATCTCGTCCATCAACTGGTCGTCAATGTGCAAGCGGCCTGCTGTGTCGACGATTAGTACATCGCTGCCAGTATTGATAGCCTCGCGCCGCGCCTCCTTCACCAATCGCTCGACGGTCGCGGTATTCGACTCGGTGACTTCACCTTCATAGATGTTCGCCTTGATGGCGTCGGCCACCACCTTCAACTGCTGGCGCGCCGCCGGACGGTACACGTCCACCGAAACCAGTAGCGGTCGGTGTCCGCCTTTCTTCAGCCAATTGGCCAGCTTGCCGGAGGTCGTGGTCTTGCCCGACCCCTGCAGCCCGGCCATGAGAACCACAGTCGGAGGTTGCGAAGCAAACTTCAGCTTCGCCGTATCCTGGCCCAGAACGGCGACCATTTCGTCGCGCACAATCTTGATGACCTGCTCACCCGGCGAAAGCGCGGTAGCGACTTCCTGCCCGACAGCCTTGGCCTGAATCTGATCGATGAGTTGCTTGACGACCTTAAAGTTGACGTCGGCCTCAAGCAGAGCCATGCGAATCTGCCGCAGCGCTTCCTGGATATTCTCCTCGGTAAGCGTGCCCTGCCCGCGCAAACTCTTAAACGCGCGCTGAAGTTTTTCCTGAAGATTCTCGAACATAGGTGTAGACGCCTATTTTAGCAGCCGGGACGCAAGTCGATAGCTGTGGCCGATGGCCAAATGGTGATGGCCGAAAGCTGAAAGCTTCTAAGAGATGTCATCCTGAGCGGAGTGAGGCGCCAGCCGAACGCAGTCGAAGGTCCCCATGCAAGCGAGCAGCGTCATCGGCCCAGCAGGATTCCATCAGCGAACTGCAGCCGACAATGTCACCCACTCCCCATCCCCCGGAATCGCAGCCCGCACGCGTGCGGCCTCCAACTGAAACGCCAGATCCTCGCGCGTCAGCAGGCAGTGATTGATGGCCTCCATATGCACCGCCACCACCTGCGCATTGGGTGCTGCCTGGCAAACTGCCACCACCTCATCCGCCGTCATCGTGATCGGATCGCCCTTCAGGAACTGCGCCGCCCCGGCGTTCACAATGACGACGGAGGGCTTGTAGCGGGCCAGGGCCTCTCGTACCTCCTCACACCAGATCGTGTCGCTCGCGATATACGTAGTCGGCTCGCCGGAGGCCCGCAACACGAATCCCGACACCGGCGCCATCGATTTCCCGATCTCCCCCTGGCCATGCTGCCCGCCGGTACGCGCAATCTCGACGTCCTTCCACTTGGCCGATTCCCCAACCGGATGCACATTCACAAAACTTTGTCCACGGAACTTCGCCTCGTCGGCAACCTGCCCGAACAACGGTAGATCTTTCGCCAGCAGCCGCACCGCAGTCTCGTCCCAGTGATCACTGTGCGTGTGCGTCACCAGCACCACCTCCGCATTCCGAGCAATCTCGTTCGCGGAATCGGGCAGTCCCACCAGCGGATTTTTTCGCGGGCTCGGAGAATTCTGAATCGGGGCACGAGAGCCCACATCGTCCAACATCGGGTCCACCAGAAACCTTACACCTGCGTAGTCAATCGCCAGCGTGGCATGACGAATCAGTTGCATTCTCATGGTCTCATCTGTCCCTATCCGCGGTGCGAATCAGCTGCACTCCCCACGGCGCGCGCCAAAACAACCCACCCACGTTGGGCAGGCAAATGCCTTATTCATGCCCGTTACTTCGCAAAATCTCATCGATCTGAATCACGGGTGCACTATTGGTGTAGTTCGGAATGTCCGCCATGATCTGAGCACCATGCTGGGCAAGTACGGATTGCCAGTCCGCTAAGGACGGGATGTGTATGGTGGCGATGCACACGAACGCAGCAGGCGAGCCGGTCGGGGAAAAGAGTCCCCGGCGCACCTCGATACCGTGGCCAACTAATCCAGCCACCCAGGGCACATGTTTCGCCAGGTAGTAGTCGAAATCAAACTTTACGTCGGCTCCGTTCGGATACAGCACAGTCACACGTTGCATATGATTTTCCCTATCAAAGTCCAGCACCCGATTGCAGAGACTTCTCTGGAAGTCCTCCGTGCCCGTCCGCGTCCTTTGTGGTAAAGGGTTTCAATGGTCTGAGCGTGCGTCCCCAAACACTTCCTTAGCCGCAACCACCGTATTACAGTGAATGGTCACCGTGTCATCCACCTTCCGCGCGTAGCCTCCGGCGTAGGTCACCATCACGGGAATCCCGCGGGCTCGCGCCACCCGGAATACCAGCTCATCCCGCTTCTTCAACCCCTCAATCGAGAGATTTAATCCGCCTAGCTGATCCTCACGATACGGATCGGCTCCCGCGATATAGCACAGCAACTCCGGCTCAAACTGCCGCAAGCCGGAACTCAGCGCGTTGTCGAGCCACGCCAGATAATCGTCGTCGCCTACCTCGTCCGGCAAGTCCACGTCAATCGATGAAGGCGGCTTCCACGCCGGATAATTGTGCTCCTGATGCAGTGAAATCGTGAACACATCCCCCGCATGCGCGTTCCGCAATTTCGCCGGCCGCGCCGTCGTAGCCGTCCCGGGCCCGGCCGACGGCAGCGGATCACTGGGCACCCGCACCCCCGCGAAAATCGCCGCCGTCCCGTTTCCCTGGTGCACATCGCAATCCACCGTCATGGCCGTCCGAATCTTGTCATCCCTCTGCATCCGCCGGATCGCCACTGCCACGTCATGGATCATGCAGAAGCCCTCTCCGTGATCCGGAAACGCATGATGAAATCCGCCGCCGATGTTGAGCGCAACGCCATCGTTCAGAGCATGATTAGCCGCCAGCATCGATCCCCCGGCCGCCAGCCAGAACGCCCGCACCAGTTCCGGCGAATAGGGAATCTCCATCTCCAGTTCTTCCCGCGCCGAAAGCGTCCCCGTCTTCAACTTCTGCACATACTGCGGCGTATGCACCAGCAGGATGTCCTGATCCGAAGCCGGCTGCGGCGCCACAAAGTCCGCGGCCTCAGCCACGCCCGTGTCAATCAGCCGCTTACGGATGCGCTGGTACTTCTCGGCAGGGAAGACATGCGTGCCGATCGGGAGGTAGTAGTCGTCGCTATAGACGAGCTTGAAAGGCAGCATGGGAGCAGCGGCGATTGTCAGTCTTACCCCGAAAATGACGGAAAAACCTCATATCATACGCTTGAATAGCGAGGCTCCCAACACCGGCCGTCACTCCGCGCAGACCTTCAGTTGTGAACCAAGCCCGGTGACCCCCGTTACATGATTTATGGGTCCGGAGCTGACACAATGAGTTGGCCCTTAAACCTGCAGGAGAATCTATGCGCACGCTGATTTCCCTTCTCTTTCTGGCTGCACTCGCCGTTACCACTGTTGCTCAAGACAAGCCTGGCGACGAAGCTTCCGCGGATCGCGCTCGGGTCTTCATCACAGACAGCAAGTCCTGGGAGATGGCTGGTGCAGGCGGGGGCTCGAGTTCAGGCTTCGGCGGAGCTACTCGCGGAGGCGCTCGACCCCAGACTGCCGAGATCATTAAGACTTTCGGCGAACGATGCCCCAGAGTGATCGTGAACAACAAACAGGAAAGAGCGGATTATGTGGTGCTCCTCGATCACGAAGGCGGCAAGGGTCTGATTCTCCATGACAATAAGGTTGCCGTGTTCAACAAAGACGGAGACTCCATCGTGAGCCATTCCACGCGTTCCCTAGGGAACGCGGTCAAAGACGCTTGCGACGCGATCACGAATAACTGGCCAACTCGACGCGCACAAGCTGATGTCGGCGGCGGTTCAGTTCAGGCATCAGCAAGGGGAACGGACGCGAAAGCCGTCTCTGTCGATAATAAACCCTCCGCGGAATTGGAAGTCGTCTCCAGTCCTTCTGGCGCAGACATTGAGATCGATGGAAACTTCGTGGGCAGCACCCCGTCTACAATTGGTGCCTCGGCCGGGCAACATCAAGTCGTTGTGAAAAAAGTGGGATTTCTGGCGTGGGAACGAAAAATCAGCATCTCGGCCGGCCACATTAAACTTGATGCGCAGTTGGAGGCGGCGAAGTAGTCTTTCGTATTCATATCTTTATTGCCAGGGAGTTCCGCCCTCTCACTTCTTTCTGCCAGGCTGGGTCGGCACCATTATCGGTCTCCGCAATGGCACAATCGCTCCCTTCGACGGATCAGCCGCTGCCGTTGCCCGGTTGATCACCTCTTGCTGCATGAACTTCACGAAATCCTGAATCTGCCGCTGCACCTCTTCCATCCGTTCCCGCATTTGTAGAATGATGGCGATCCCGCTGATGTTCACCGCCAGGTCGCGGGCCAACGTCAGAATGAACTCCAGGCGCTGCAGGTCTTCGTCGGTATAGAGCCGGGTATTGCCCTCGGTGCGCGACGGCTTGAGCAGCCCTTCGCGTTCGTACAATCGCAGCGTCTGCGGATGGATGCCGTACATCTCGGCCACCGCCGAGATCATGTACGCGCCTTTGGATTTGCGTTTCGTCATCAACTTCCCCATAACTCTACAACAAACGAAAAAGCGGGGCAGCTTTTGCCGCCCCGCTCGACTATCTTTCCTGACCTCTATGCCACGATCTGCGGTTTCTCCGCTGTCGCCGACGACCAACCCCCAGGCTTAAGCAGATGGTTCACTCCGTAGGCCATGACGCCCGCCGCCATCAGCACCATCCCGAAGGCAAACGAACTCATGCCGAACACCGTCTCGTGCTGGCTCCGGAAGATCGAGAAGCCGAGCATCATCATGGGAGCGATCCCAATAGCCACCGCCCCAAACATGCCTCCCGGTACGCGGAACGGTCGCGGCAACTCAGGTTCGCGAATCCGCAGCCAGACCAGCGCTGCGAACTCCAAGCCCAGGCTTCCACCGTATAAAAGGATGTCGATGGTCACCAGCCGCTCGAAGCCGAGCAGCAGGCATGGCGCCCACAGAATGGCCAGCACAACAATCGAGACCCAAGGCGACTGCGATCGCGGCGTGCGCTTGCCGAATATCTTCGGCAGCATGCCGTCCTGCGCCATCGCCAACGGCAGACGCGAGTAGCTCATCACCAGCGCGTTGAACATGCCAAAGCCGCTGATCATGCCACCCAGCGCCAGGCCCACCCGGAGCACCGGCCCGCCCAGCAAACCTGCAGCGTCGGCCCAGAAGCCCGTATCCCACGCGCCCGGAGCTAGGCCGGTCATCCACATCGCCACCACCGGCACGATGTAGCTCACGGCCACAATCACCACCGCAGCCAGCATCGCCCGCGGATACGTACGTTGCGGCTTCTCCACCTCGGCCGCAATGGTCGAAGCATTGTCCCATCCCATGTAATTCCACATGCAGATGAGAACGCCCGTCAGAATGTCGATACCCGAATTAGTCGGCTTCGTAACCGCTCCGGCCAGCGCGCCAAACTTGAAGGGCGCGATGCAAACGATCGCCACGAACGGCGCCGACAAGGCAAAGAACAGCCACAGCGAAGTGGTCGAAACCACCTTCACTCCGGCCACGTTCAGCAGCGCGCACAACGCAACCACGGCCAATCCGACCATGAGCCCGCGATGCCCTTCGGCAAACCACGGAAACAGTCTCTGCAGATAGAGGATGAACAGCGTCGGGTAGATCGCCATGTCGAATACCGACGCGATCAGCGACAGCCAGGCCTCCTGAAATCCCCAGAAATTCCCCATCGCGCGACGCACCCATGCGTAGTAGCCGCCCTCTTCGGGCAGCGCGCTGGAAAGCTCGCCGATCATGAACGCAGTAGGCAGACTCCACAGGATCGGGGTCAGCAGAAGAATCAGGATGGCTCGACCGTACCCCGCTCCGTGCACGATGTCTTCCGTGCCGTACGTGCCGCCCGACACCATAAAGAAGGTGGCGGCGACCAGGGGCCATAAGGTGAGCTTGCCGAATTTCTTGTTCTGGGGAAGAACAGACAAGGATGGGGACGTGGTGGCTGGAGCGCTAGCTGTTGCCAATTTCTATGGCTTCCTCCTCAAGCGACTCACTCTCACCACCGCGTCTCCCTTGACGTCTTTCTTCAGCGCGGCTCCCGGGTTACAGCGATTCCACGGGCATTTCGGCGAAGTTAGTTCGCAGCTCAGAGAATACGGCAATTTAGATGCGACACAATAAGTTTTTGAGATTTTTTTTCGCGAAAGGCATGGTACGGGAGTAACAGGAGAACAGGCGACAGGTCGCAAGCTACAGGGAACCGATGACAGGAGATCGTTGAATAGAGAAGGGAGAGACCGGACACTAAAAGCGGGGATTAGTTTTTCTCTGTTTATCTGTGACTCTGTGTCTCTGTGGTGAACGAGGACCGTCAAGAGAAGAGACCGTGAAGAGGAGGGACGATGAAGACGCGAGATGACAGTCGGACTACCAAGCCAGGGCTCCCCGCTATTTCCTACATTGTCATCCTGAGCGAAGTGAGGCGTCAGCCGAACGAAGTCGAAGGACCCCGTGTCACTCGACAGTGCCACCGGCTCAGAACATTTTGGCTAAAGGAGTTTGCACTAGGAAGAAAACGCCAACGGCACGAAAGCTTCGGACCCACCTGTGACCTGTCACCCGTGACCCGTCACCTGCTTCTAGACTTTCCCCCAAATCTCAGCCCGCGGATCCTCCGGATTCAAGGTCGCCAGTTCTCTTAACAACTCCTTAGTCCGCTCGTCTCGGGGCATGGGCACAGTGACCTTCACCTCGACAATCTCATCGCCGCGAGCCCCATCTTTAGCAGCTGAAGGCACGCCCTTCTCCCGCAGCCGCAGTTTCTGCCCCGACTGCGTTCCGGGCGGAATCTTGAGCAGAGTCCGGCCATCGATGGTCGGCACTTCAATCTTGGCTCCCAGCGCCGCCTCGGTCGCCGTCACCGGCACCGTCAGCCGGATGTCGTCCCCCTCCCGCTGAAACACCGGATGGTCCCCGGTTTTGATGATCACGTAAAGATCGCCGGCCGGCCCGCCATGCAATCCTGCATTACCCTTGCCCGCAATCCGAATCCGCTGCCCGTCGCGCGTCCCTGCCTTGATTCGCACTTCCAGCGGTTCGATCCGCTCAATCGTGCCTTCGCCGTGGCAAGTCGGACAGGGCGAAATGTTTTTCCCAGTCCCATAGCACCGCGGGCATTGCACATTGAACTTCATCCGCCCGCCAGTCTGCTCGATGGTCCCCTTGCCGTGACACTGCGGGCACGTTCCCGGAGCCTCGACGAATCCCGATCCGTGGCACGTATTGCAGGTCTCTCGCCGCGCGATGTTTAGCTTCATCACCCCGCCGCGGATCGCCGTCCAGAATGGAACATTGACCTGGTATTCCAGATCGGTCCCGGACTCCGGCCCTTCTTGTGTCGCCGCCCCGCCCCGATCAAACATGCTCGAGAAGATGTCGCGAAATCCGCCGCCACCGCCTCCGCCTGAACTCTTCTTCCCACGCCCCTCGAACAGATCCGAAAAGTCGAATCCGCCAAAATCAAAGTGCGTCCCCCCGGCGCCCGCCGACCCAGTCGCTCCGGGTTGCCCCCGGGAAAATCCTCCAGGAAACCCACCCGGCGTTCCACCTTGCCGGGAATAAGCCTCGGCCGCCGCTGGATCAATATTGTCGGAGTAGAACCCGAGTTGGTCGTAAACCTTCCGCTTCTTCGGGTCGCTGAGAACGTCGTTGGCTTCCGAGATGGTCTTGAACTTCTCTTCGGCGGACTTGTCCCCAGGATTCACGTCGGGGTGATATTTGCGCGCAAGCTTCCGAAACGCCTTCCGGATCTCATCCGTAGACGCCCCCTTCTTCACCCCTAGCGCACCGTAATAATCCTTGGTCTGCGTAGCCATGAAAGAATCAGCTGTTAGTTTCGAACTCTTGGCACTTTGCTACAGGCCCCCTGTCTCGCGACCTTCGTTCCTGTTTAGTCGCGCAGCGACGACATATGCGAGCCCCGCACGTAAGTGCGGGGTAAGCATGCCACAGGAGCGGAGTCCCCCCCAGGGGACGGCACTCCGCCAGCTGCCCTTTAGTGCACAACCCGCTTCTTCCCCGCTTCGGGCGCAAAAGCAAAATGCTCCGAATGCACCGCCTCCATCTCCACCGGAATCCGGATCACACCACTCCCGGTCGGACGGAACACATACCACAGTCCTTCATCCTCAACATAATTCAAGAAATAAGCCTGATCATTAACTTCAAACTGCAAATGAAATCTCCTTAACGTGGCGCACGTATCAAAGTAGCGCCGGCGTCCCGCCGGCAGTCGCGAGAGCCTGCCCTGAGGTTGTCGAAGGGGCGTCTAGCCCTCGCCATCAGCAACCATTTCCTGAATACCAAACAGGGGCGCCCACCCGGCGCCCCCACTGAAAGCTGACAGCTGAGGCTGAAAGCTTTACTTCTTATCCTCAACGTCCACGTACTCCGCATCGATCACGCCTTCATCCTTCTTAGCCTGACCGTTGCCGTCTGCCGATCCGGACGGGCCCGCTCCAGGTCCGGGGCCTGCGCCCGGGCCACCCTGCTGCGAACCCGCCGCCTTGTACATCTGCTCAGCCAGCTTGTGCGAAGCCTGGGTCAGCGCTTCGCGCGCCCGATCCATGCCCGCCTTGTCGCCCGCTTCCAGCGCCTTCTTCGCGTCCGCAATGGCATTTTCCACCGCACCGCGATCTTCACCCGAGATCTTGTCCCCCGACTCGCGCAGCATCTTTTCCATCTGGTAGACCATGCTGTCGAGCTGGTTCTTGGCTTCGATCTCTTCGCGCTTTGCCTTGTCTTCGGCCGAGTGGGAGTCGGCTTCCTTCGCCATCCGTTCCACTTCCTCCTTCGACAAGCCGGAAGACGACGTGATCGTGATCTTCTGATCCTTGCCCGTGGCGTTGTCCTTCGCGGTCACGTTCAAGATTCCGTTCGCGTCAATGTCGAACGTCACCTCGATCTGCGGCACTCCTCGCGGTGCCGGCGGCAGCCCGGTCAAATGGAACTTACCCAAAGTCCGGTTCTGCGCCGCCATCGGACGCTCGCCCTGCAGCACGTGCACTTCGACCGACGTCTGGTTGTCCGCCGCGGTTGAGAACGTTTCCGTCTTCTTGGTCGGAATCGTCGTGTTCCGCGGAATCATCGGCGTTGCCACGCCGCCCAGCGTTTCAATCGCCAGGGACAACGGTGTCACGTCCAGCAGGAGCAGGTCTTTCACCTCGCCCTTAAGCACGCCACCCTGAATCGCAGCACCGATCGCGACAACTTCATCCGGATTGACGCCCTTGTGAGGCTCCCGGCCAAACAGTTCCTTTACCAGCGCCTGAATGCGCGGCATGCGCGTCTGTCCACCAACCAGCACGACTTCGTTGATCTTGCTGGCATCGACGCCCGCATCCTTCATGCACTGCTTGCACGGCCCGACGGACTTCTGGATCAGGTCCTCCACCATCGACTCGAGCTTTGCTCGCGTCAGTTTCTTCACCAGGTGCTTCGGCCCGCTGGCATCGGCGGTAATGAAGGGCAGGTTGATCTCGGTCTCCATGGTTGTAGAGAGCTCGATCTTCGCCCTCTCGGCTGCGTCGCGCAGACGCTGCAACGCCATCTCGTTACCTTTGCCGCGCAGGTCGAGGCCTTCATCCTTCTTGAACTCGTCAATCAGCCACTCAACGATGCGCTGGTCGAGGTTGTCACCGCCCAAGTGCGTATCGCCATTCGTGGCTTTCACCTCGATGACGCCTTCGCCGACTTCCAGAATCGAAATATCGAACGTTCCGCCGCCGAAGTCATACACGGCGATGGTCTCGTCCTTGCCCTTGTCGAGTCCGTACGCCAAAGCGGCCGCCGTCGGTTCGTTGATGATGCGCTTCACCTCGAGCCCAGCGATCTTGCCGGCGTCTTTTGTCGCCTGCCGCTGCGCGTCGTTGAAGTACGCCGGAACTGTGATGACGGCCTCGGTCACCTTCTCGCCCAGGTAGTCTTCCGCCGCCTTCTTCAGCTTCTGAAGAATCATCGCGGAGACCTCCGGCGGGGTGTACTTCTTGCCCTGCGCGATGACCGCAACGTTCTCGCCATCGCGCTCCACCTTGTAAGGCACCATCTTCATTTCTTCCGACACTTCGTCGTAGCGGCGTCCCATGAACCGCTTAATCGAGAAGATCGTGTTCTCGGGATTCGTAATAGCTTGCCGCTTCGCCACTTGCCCGACCAACCGCTCGCCGGTCTTGGTAAAACCCACCACGGACGGAGTCGTCCGCCCGCCCTCTTCGTTGGGGATGACCTTAGGCTCGCCGCCTTCCATCACCGCCACCACGGAATTCGTGGTTCCGAGGTCAATTCCAATAATCTTGCCCATGTTCTGACCCTCCTAATCACTATAAGTGCAGTATAATCAACTGCTTGAACCGTATCTTCGCAGCAATAATAAGACTTGAGTGTAGCGCTGTCAAGGTTTAGATGTGCCAATGCCCGCCTGCGATGCATGGATTTTATTGTGCGGCGGTCCAGCCAAGTTGTTTCGGTAGAGGGCTTTACGGCGATCCGACTCGCGCCGTCACCCAACCGAAAGATCTGACCAGAAGAACGGCGGTGGCAAGCGGACGCCAACCTCTGGCACTCGCGCCGGCCGCGTAGTGGCGCACAAGATAGCCAACACGTAAGTGCTGGGAAAGGCGTTTTTCAAGAGCGAGCCCGCAGAGGGGCGGTAGAACGCGACACGGCTTAAGCGCAAAAGCGCTGAATCAACCCATCATTTCCTTCGTCCCCGATACAACGTCGCAATTGCGTACGTCACCCCGAAAAACAAATGCCGGTGCGGACCGCCCGACGTCAACCCCGCCTCAAATCCGCCATCAATCACCAACCGCGGCCTCACCGTGTAAGTCAGCGCCCACAACGAGGATGCGAATCCCGGCGTCGCCGCATTCAAACGCGTGTCCCCATAAAATTCGCCGGTAAACTGCAGCGGTCCGCGGATCACGTGCGAAAACGCCAGATTGTACTGTTGATTCCGATCAAACCCATTCCCGCCCCCAATCCAAAATTCGCTGGCATTGAAATCAAAATGAATTTTCGCTACATCCTTGCTTGCCAGAAACGTGAACAAGTGATCCACATGGCCGCTGCCTAGCCCATCCTCGGTGCTAGCCGACGGAATCTTGACCGCATAGCTGAACGCCAGCGTAGGTACGCGTTTGGTCTGCTTGTAGACGCGCACCTGCGGCCCCAGCCAGTTGTCCCCAAACGTGCGATGCGTGCCGCTAGCATCGGTCTGCGACAAGAACGATGTCGTGTTCCACCGCAGCTCGACATCGCAAAGCACGGCAAACTTCAACAGTCCATTCGCCGACGTTTGCGTGACCCCCTCCGTCGGCCACACGCGATCCCACCCATACTCCAGTTCCAGTACTCCATACTGTGTGATGTCGGCAGGATTCGCCACTGTCGGCCGGTTGGGGTTCGCCGCGATCGAATCCGCATAGCATCCAGTCTGCTTGCCCATCCATTGCGCAGAGGCAAGGTTTGCCGACAGGCACAGCAATAACGTCATCAACGCAACGCGCGCACCTCTCGCGCACATCAATCGAATCTCGCTCTCATTTCTTGGGATGGTACCAACTTTGTAAGCCCGCGAGCCTGCCTAGAGACCCACCGCACAACCGGCCCGCTCCGCCTCTCGCTCCACGATCCCTTCAAATTCCCGCAACACATCCTCCGAAATCACCGGTGCTTCGTACACCGCCACCAATTCATCCACCCCTTCCCCCGCCCGGGCAAATGTATCGTGCGATGCCTCCGCCCCGCGATCAATCACCGCCGACGGAATATGCTGCTCCTGCCGGAACATCGCCCGCGTTTCCTTCAATTTCAAAAACTCCCCCGACAACCCGATCTGCGCGAACATCCCCGTGGCCAGCGTATCGCCCGAGGCTTCAATCCCGCGGACCAGTCGGTAAGCCGACGCAATCGACTCTGCATCCATCACCAGCTTCTCCACGCTGTGGCATGCCAGCGACTCGATCATCCCGGCGCCCGAAATCATATTGATCCCCGTCAACGCTCCGAGGATCGCCGAGCGTGCGCTCTCCGCCCCGGCTTGTGCATCCACGCACTTCGAATCGGTCGCCACCAGGTACCCATGCGTCGGCATTCCCAAAGACTTGCCCACTTCCGCGCAGGCCATGTTCAACATGGCGGTCTCCACGGCTCCCATGGGAGCAGCGCCGGTCCGCATGTCGAAAATGGCCGGAGCTCCGCCCCACACCACCGGCGATCCCGAGCCCGCCAGTTGATGCAGCGTGATTCCCGCCAACACCTCGGCTGCATGCTGCGTCACAGATCCGGCCAGCGTCACGGGCGCGGTCCCGCCCGCGAGGGGCATAGCAACAATCTCCGCCGGTACGCCCGCACGCGCCAGATCGAGCAAGTTGCGCGATCCGAACTCCGACCAGTTCAATGGCGGCGAAGGACAAACATCGAAAACCGCCCGCGGATGTTGGCGCAACTTCTCTCGCCCGCCGCAATCGGTAGCCAGCAAGTCGATCATTCCCGGCAATCCTTCCGCCGAAAACGATCCCGTCACCACCGGCTTGTTCGAATGTCGTAACACGACATAGAGCCGGTAAAGATCGCCAATCTCTCCCGGCGCGTCGGTGCACACCACGGCCGTCGACTGCGCCGCAAACTGCGAGAGCTTCTCCGCAACCTGCACGATCCGCACCAGATCCCGAATCTCCGACGGCCGCGCCTGCAGCGTGTCGCGATCGAGCACCTGCACACAGCACGATCCCGGATCGAAATGCACGTCATCGCCGCCGTAGTGAACCGCATTCTCTCCCTGCCGGTTGTACAGGTAGAAATCTCGCGGCACAGACGCCAGGCACCGCCGCACCAGTCCCTCCGGCACATGCGCGACGCCTTCCCGCACCTCCACGTCCGCCGCCCGCAGTAGCTCGATCACAGGTGCTGAACCCACGCGCACCCCGGGCGTCCACAATAGCTCGAACGCTTCTCCGAGAATTCGCTCGATAAGTTCAGGAGAGAGCAGCTGGATTCGGGGTCTCATACCGTCGCCTCCCCATGCGCCATCAGTTGCTTCGCCAACTCGAGCGCATCGCTGGCACTGCGTGAGAAGCCATCCGCGCCAATCTCCGCCGCCCACTTCGAGGTGACTGCCGCGCCGCCAATAATCGCTTTCACCCGCGGCCGCATGCCGTTGCGGTCGAGCGCTTCAATCACCGCCTTCTGTCCCGCCATCGTTGTCGTCAACAATGCCGAGATGCCCACGATGTCCGCATCTACCTCTCGCGCCTTGGCCACGAACTGTTCGGGAGTGACATTAGTACCCAAATCGAAAATCTGGAATCCCGCCGCCGACAAAATCGTCCCCACCAAATTTTTCCCGATGTCGTGAATGTCTCCTCGCGCAGTTCCCAGCACGACCTTGCCCAGCACTTCGCGCCGCGATCCTTGCTTTAGCATCTCGGGTTCGAGAACCTTGACCGCTGCCTTCATTGCCTCCGCGCACGCCAGCAGATCGGGCAGAAACATCTCCCCGCGCCCGAATTGTTCGCCCGCCGAAGTGATCCCGGCAGCAAACCCCTGGTTCACCGCTTCGAGTGGATCGACTCCATCCCCCAGCGCCTGTCGGGCCAGTTCACCGGCGCGCTCCGGCGCTCCCTCAAGAATGCTCTGCCGCATCGCCGCGAACACCGGATCCATGCCGAGCCTCCGCTCGATCCGCCCTCGTCAGGCCGATCCGCGTGTTGATTCTACTGTGCAAAGTTCTCGGAGGCTGTGATCGCACGCACAAGGGAATTTTCTGACGACACCAAGAGCGCTAGGCTGCTCGACGCAATCAAGAGGCGCACTCACCG
>Ga0209811_10000091_pt1 | contig 39820 bp, 34 predicted proteins | sample Coa_R1_6_FD_187161 | JGI IMG/M metagenome (GOLD analysis project Ga0209811, IMG submission 187161) | Surface soil microbial communities from Centralia Pennsylvania, which are recovering from an underground coalmine fire. - Coalmine... | ecosystem: Environmental > Terrestrial > Soil >... | reverse complement strand
GCGTCGACGGTGATCTTGAGTGTTGTTGGAATTGTGAGTGGGATGCTGCCCGCGATCAAGGCTGCGAGGCTGGATCCGATCGAGGCGTTGCGATATGAGTAACGGGAACGAAAACTAGTCTCCTACAAAGCGCAAGAAAGTATGGGGTTCAGCCTCGCATCCATTTGCCATCACGCGTACCTTCGCCAGCAGCTCTTTGTCGTCTTTAGTCTTCCGCTTTCGCGATCACGCGGTCCCATTCTTTTATGAAACGTTCCATCTGAATGCCGTTGAAGATTGTGTTCCCATAAGGATCGACGGACCCCAGCAGAGGGAATGAAGGATCCCCGAACGGTAGGAGACGATTAAGGTCCCCATACGGGAAGAGAGCCTCATCGAATCTTTTGTGATGAAGGGTTTCCAAAACTATCGAGAGTGGCACGTGCCTCAATCCTTCAGCAACTGCCTGGCAATCACCAGCCTTTGAATCTCGCTGGTCCCCTCGCCAATCGTGCACAGCTTCACGTCGCGATAGAACTTTTCCGCCGGGTAGTCCTTGATGAATCCGTACCCGCCATGAATCTGCACGCCTTCATTGGCACAGCGCACCGCGACCTCGCTGGCGTAGAGTTTCGCCATCGACGACTCGAGCGTCGTCTTCATGCCGGCGTCTTTCATCGACGCGGCCCGCATCGTCAGTAGCTTCGCGGCTTCGATTTCGGTCGCCATGTCGGCCAGCTTCCACTGGATCGCCTGGAAATCGCTGATGGCTTTGCCGAACTGCTTGCGCTCCTTGGAATAGTTCAGCGCAGCTTCGTAAGCGCCTTCCGCCATGCCGAGCGAAAGTGCCGCAATCGAGATTCGCCCGCCATCGAGCACCCGCATCGCATCGATGAAGCCATTGCCCTCATGCCCCAGCAGGTTTTCGGCCGGAACAAAGCAGTCTTCGAAGATCAGCTCCGCCGTGTCGCTGGCCCGCAGGCCAAGCTTGTTTTCTTTCTTGCCGGCGCGAAAGCCCTTCGTATCTTTTTCCACGACGAACGCGGAAAGCCCATGGGTGTGCGCGGCGCGGTCCGTCACAGCCAGCACGACCAGCACGTCGGCATAGTGGCCATTCGTGATGAAGGTCTTCGTTCCGTTGAGAACCCATCCGCCCTTCGATTTGGTGGCGGTCATGCGTGCGCTGCCCGCGTCTGAACCCGACGACGGCTCCGTCAACCCCCAGGCGCCGATAAATTCGCCCGTCGCCAGCTTGGGGATGTATTTCTTTTTCTGGCACTCGCTTCCGGCCACGAAGATGTGATTCGAGCACAGCGAAGTGTGCGCCGCCACGATGATGCCGACTGATCCGTCGACGCGCGAGAGTTCCTCGATCACGGTCACGTACTCGACATAGCCCATCCCCGCCCCGCCGTATTCGGGCGGAAAGATCGTGCCCAGCATCCCCAGCTTGCCAAGTTCCTTGATGGTCGCGAGCGGAAACTCGCCCGCCTCGTCCCACTTCATCACGTTGGGGAGAACTTCGCGCTCGGCAAACTCCCGCACGCTCTTCTTGAGATGAAGCTGCTCGTCGTTGAGCTGGAAATCCAAAATGCCTCCCACTTATGGAGCGCTGCGAATCGGGTAAGGACGGGCGCCGCGCGCACAGCAATGATTCGATTAGAACATGATGCCGTCGAGCGGAAAAGTTACCTCTGACGGGAAAGTGACAAATCGCGGTAAGGCGCATGGATCGTGGGGATGAGCGAGGTCAGAGGGGGCGCTCCAACCGACCGAACGGTTGATGAAATGTGAAGCCACGCGAATTTCTCGACCCTGTTCGATGGAGCGGCGGAGTCCTCGCGCGCAAGGCAGACTGCAGAACCTTAAAAGTGCCCGTTTGCGCCTAGACGTATTACCGAAAATAGCCCGCCACTTAAGTGGCGGGCGGCGGCCCCCTCAAGATGTCCGTGCCGGAGGCACGGTTGAAACTTCTCTGCCGAACTTTTCAGGCGTCCCAGACGGGACGCGCGTGTTGCTGACGGCGGATCCCGGCGCTGAAGCGCCGGGCTATTTTCAGATGTCGCTCCGCGACTCGCGCCGAGCCTCGCCAAATCCCCGCTGTGGTTCCACTTCTCATCGGCTCTAGCGAGCAGGAGTGCCCGCTCCACATTCGAGGAACCGTTCAAACACTTCGTTCGACAACAGACGCCCGCGCGATGACAGCCGCACCTTGTCTCCTTGTCGTTCGAGTAATCCCGCGCTGATAAGCTCCGTGAGCACCAGGGATACCGCCTCAATTTCTCGATCGCCAAACCGCTCGCCCAGTTTGGCAAGTTCAACTCCTCGATTCAGCCGCAGCCCTAGAAAAAAACTCTCCTCCAGCGCCGCCGGCCGCGAAACCTCCGTTCGATTCAGCGCCGCCCCAGCAACGTATTGCTCCAGGGAATCGGAAGTCGAAAACCGTACCGCATCGAGCTCTCCACTCGCCGACAGCAGCATCGAATGCGCATCGACTCCAAATCCCAGATACGGCTGCCGCGTCCAGTACTTCAAATTGTGCTGTGACTCGAATCCCAGGCGAGCAAAATTAGAAATCTCGTACTGCGCGATTCCGGCCGCATTCAGCTGCGCGCACGCGGTCTCATACAAATCCGCCGTCAGTTCTTCGTCCGGAACAAAGTGAGCGTGATACTTCGTTCCGCCTGCGATCAGCTCGCGCCCCAGCCGCGAATCCTCATCCACCTCGAGCATGTACACGCTGACGTGCGGAACGCCCAGCGCAATCACGGACTCAACCGACTCTTTCCAACTTTCCACCGTCTGATGTGGCAATCCCGCGATCAGGTCGACGTTGATATTCGAAATCCCGACCCGCCGCAGGCGCGCAACGTCATCCAGCACGGTCGCCCGTTTGTGCAACCTCCCTACTGAGGCGGCCTCCTGGTCCACGAACGACTGCACGCCCAGGCTCACCCGGTTCACGCCGCAGCGCAGCAGTTCGAGGACCTCGGGCGTCAGCGTCCCGGGAGCGCACTCGACCGTTATCTCCGTCTCCGGGAGTAAACGAAATTCTTGCCTCACCGTGACAAACAAGCGCTCCAGTTGTTGAGAATCGAGTACAGTAGGTGTCCCTCCGCCCAGGTAGAGGGAGTCGACGTCCGGCTCGAGCCGGACGCCCATCTGGTGCGCGGTCTCTGGGGTAGTATGTATGTCCGCGCACACGCGATCTACGTAACGGGCGAAGACGGCGCGCGAAAACACGTCGGACGCGAAGTTGCAGTAGGTGCACTTCGTGCGGCAGAAGGGAACCGAAATATACAGGCCGAGCGGCATGCTTCCTGATTATCCCATGCACTTCGTATTACAACGCATCGGCGCGCTGCCGCCATCAGAACTAGTTCACCCATGACTCGCGTCGTCATCACCGGAATGGGCGTGGTCAGCCCCAACGGCATCGGTAAGGATGCGTTCGCGCGCTCCGTGCTCGAAGGCCGATCGGGCATCAAGCGTATTTCACGTTTCGATCCCGGCGGCCTGCCCGTGCACATTGCCGGCGAGATTCCGGAATTCGACGAGCTTGCATGGGTCGACGCGCGTGAGCGCAAGCACGTGTCGCGGGTCGTGCCCCTCGCCATGGCCGCTTCAGACGAGGCTCTTAAAGACGCCGGCCTCGACTACGCATCGATGTCGCTCGACGAGCAACGCAAGATCGGCGTGATCCTAGGCTCAGGCGGCGGCGCGCAGGAATTTTCGGAAGAGCAGTACCGGCTCTGGCACTCCGGACATGTTAAGCAAGTCAGCCTGTTCTGCATTCCGAGCGGAACCATGGGGACGATTTCGAGCGAAGTCTCGATGCGCTTCGGCTGCCGCGGCTACAGCCACGTAGTGACCGCAGGCTGCACCTCGTCGAGTGACGCGATCGGCTACGCCTACCAGCACATTCAGGCCGGGGTGCAGCCCATGTTTCTTGCAGGCGGCGTGGATGCGCCGATTACTCCCGGCATCATTAAGGGATACTCGCTCCTGCGCGCGCTTACGCAATCGTGGAACGATCAGCCCGAGCGCGCCTCGCGTCCTTTCTCCGCCGATCGCGACGGCTTCGTGCTCGCCGAAGGCTCGTGGATGTTCGTGCTCGAAGACTACGGCCACGCGCAAGCCCGTGGCGCTCGCATCCTCGCCGAGATTGCCGGTTATGCGTCCACCTGCGAAGCCTTTCACCGGGTGCGGATGAGTGATTCGCCGGAAGAGCCGGCGCGCGCGATCACACTCGCTCTCGATGAGGCCGGCGTGAAGCCCGACGACATCGATTATGTGAACCTGCACGGCACCTCAACCGAGATGAACGATCGCGTCGAGACCCAGGCGTTGAAGCTGGCGTTGGGCGATGCCGCCCGTAGCATTCCTATGTCGGGGCTGAAGTCGCAGATCGGCCACGCGCAAGGCGCATGCGGCGCGGCCGGAATGGCAGCCACGCTGATTGCAATGGAGCAGGGAAGCATTCCGCCCACGATGAATCTCGAGAAGCCCGACCCGCATTGCGATCTCGACTACGTGCCCGAGCCCGGGCGCAAGGCCGACGTGCAGCACGCCATTTGCAATTGCGTGGGCTTCGGGTCAAAAAATTCGGCCATCGTGTTACGTCGGTCACCTCTGGCCGCCTAGAAACCGTAGCCCTTCCGACATCGCCTCGCTAAAATCCGCCCATTGTGCGCAAGCGTGGGTTGAGGCTGCTCCTTCTCGTGTCCATGACATTCGTGTCCCCGCTGCGCGCGCAGGACAGCTCGACTGCACCCTCGTATCTCATGCGGCTGGTCCACGCCCACACCTACGAAAACATCTGCGTGTTGGTGCGCGGCGACGGGCAATACCATTTCGAGCGCGAGACCGCGCAGAAGACGGATGTATCCGAAGGCATGCTTGCGACGCCAGAGTTGCAGCGCGTGGAGCATTTCCTTTCCGCCAACGAGTTGTTTGACCTGGCTGACGACAAAGGACTGAAACCCGCATCCGCCGGGGCCAGCGTGCAAGTCATCCTGAGCGTGCACCGTCCGGGCCGCTGGCAGAATCTGACGTTTCCGACTCCGCAGTCGTGGGAATCTTTCCACGACAGTGTTGTCCCGCTGCTCGGGTGGCTGGAAGAACTGCGCAAGGCAAAGAATCGCGTGAAACTCCGTGAAGAAATTGCCCGAAACAACTGCCTGCCCCCGCCCAAGCTCGAGCTGAAGACGCGGTGAGCGCTGAGCCGCGAGCTACGAGCCGCGAGCTTCGACCCAACGAGCTGCGATCTAACGAACTGAGAGGCCGCCTCAGCCTGAAATTCCGAGCCTCCGATGCCTTGTCATCCTGAACGAAGTCAGGCGCCAGGCGAACCGCAGTGAAGGACCTGTGCACTCCCTCCGAACTCGCCGCAGGCAAGAACTCGGCGTACCGGCACAGACCAAGCTCGCTCGTGGCTCAAAGCTCGTGTCTCGCAGCTCCCCGCCTTTTTCCATCTTTGCTCCAGTTCAAACCATCTATTACTCTTGATCACGTAGCCTATGGCGAATCAGGAAGAAGAGGTACTGGGAAAAGCGTACGACGGCCGCCTGATGCGGCGCCTGCTTACCTATCTCCGGCCCTATTGGTGGCAGGTGATGGTGGCCCTGAGTGCCATTATTTTCAAAGCCGTCCTCGACGTGCTCGGCCCATTTCTCACCAAGACCGCCATCGACAAGTATCTTTCTCACGTTGCCACATCGCATTCCTATCTCGATCGCTGGCTGAGCTCGGCACCCCTGCAAGGCATTGCGCAACTCGCCGCCCTGTATGTCGGAACGCTCGTGTTCAGCTTTTTCTGCGATTTCCTGCAGACCTACTACATGCAGTGGACCGGGCAGATGGTGATGTTCGACCTGCGCAGCCAGATCTTTCGCCACCTGCAGCGCATGCACATTGGTTTCTACGACCGCAATCCGGTCGGCCGCCTGGTCACACGCGTCACCAGTGACGTCGACGCGCTGAACGAAATGTTCACGGCGGGCGTGGTCTCGATCTTCGAGGATGTGTTTGTGCTGCTCGGCATCATCGTAATCATGATGCGCATGAACTGGAAGCTGGCGCTGATCACGTTCGCCGTGCTCCCCATCATCTTCTGGGCGACGATGATTTTCCGCGTGAAGGTGCGCGATTCCTATCGTCGGATTCGCGTCGCCATCGCCCGCATCAATTCCTACCTGCAGGAAGCAGTGTCGGGCATGCTCGTCCTGCAGTTGTTCAATCGCGAGAAGCGCGCCTACCGCCAGTTTTCCGACATCAATGCCAGCCATATGGAGGCGTTCAAAGACGCCATCATGGCTTACGCCGTGTACTATCCGGTCGTCGAAATTCTTTCGGCGGTCGCAGCCGCGGCGCTCATCTGGATTGGTGGCGGCGACGTCGTCCGCAACCTTGCGACGATCGGAACGCTGGTCGCGTTCATGCAGTACGCGCAAAGATTCTTCCGGCCCATCCAGGATCTCAGCGACAAGTACAACATCCTGCAGTCGGCGATGGCTTCGGCCGAGCGCATCTTTAAGTTGCTTGACACGCCAGTCGACATCACTTCTCCCGCCGTAACGAAGAAGCCAGAAGGCCCGGGCCGTATCGAGTTTGATCATGTCTGGTTCACGTACGGCGTGCGTGGCACAGCGACAGACTCGCTGGCCAAGAGCGCAACGACGTCCGACTCGGGCGACGCATCTTCTGCCGGCAATCCCGACTGGGTGCTGCGCGATGTTTCATTCGCGCTCGATCCAGGCGAGACCATCGCGGTGGTGGGCCACACTGGCGCGGGCAAAACTACACTCATCTCGCTATTGCTGCGCTTTTACGACGTGCAGAGGGGCGCGATCCGGATCGACGGCGTCGACATCAAGCAGATGGACCTGAACGATCTGCGACGCCGTTTTGGCGTTGTACTGCAGGATCCGTTCCTATTCTCGGGTACGGTGGGAGGAAACATCCGGCTAGGTTCAGACTGGATTGATGATCGTGATGTTGAGCGCGCCGCCGAGGAAGTCAATCTCGCCGACTTCATCCGCACGCTGCCGGGCGGCTTCGCCGAAGAAGTGCGGGAGCGGGGCTCGACGCTTTCCACCGGACAGAAGCAGTTGATCTCGTTCGCCCGCGCCCTCGCCCACAACCCGCAGGTGCTGATTCTCGATGAGGCCACCTCGAGCGTCGACACCGAGACGGAGTTCCGGGTGCGCGACGCACTCAGCCGCATGGTGCAGGGCCGCACATCGCTCATCATCGCGCACCGCCTCTCGACCATTCAGCGCGCCGACAAGATCATCGTGATGCACAAAGGCAAGGTCCGCGAAATGGGGACCCACCAGCAATTGCTCGCCAATCGCGGGGTCTATTACAAGCTCTACCAGTTGCAATACAAAGATCAGGAAATTCCGGTTTCTACGAAGACTCCTGAGGTCACAGCCAGCGCCGACGATTAACTTAACGCTTCTAGAGGACGAACGGACGACGAAGGACGTGCGTCTCGTCCGTCCGGCGAGCGGGACGCCTGCCGCTCCACTACCCTTTACAATACCCCGGTGCGCATCCTGATCTCCGCCGGAGAAGCTTCGGGCGAAATGTACGGCGCGGAGCTCATCCGCGCCCTTCGCGGCCATGACCCCACTCTGGAGTTTTTCGGCGTCGGCGGCGACCGCATGCGAGAAGCCGGCTGCGAGACCATCGTGGACGCGTGCGACCTCGCCGTCGTCGGCATCACCGAAATCCTCGGCCATCTCCCAAAAATCTACGGCCTGTTCAACCGGCTGATCGCCGAAGCTGATCGCAGGAAGCCCGATCTCGCCATCGTCATCGACTCGCCCGCCTTCAACTGGCGCGTCGCGCGGCAGATGAAGAAGCGCGGCATTCCCGTGGTCTACTACGTCGCCCCGCAATTCTGGGCATGGCGTCAGGGACGCGTGCGCTTGCTGCGTAAGTATGTGAGCAAGGCGCTGGTGATCTTTCCCTTCGAAGAGCAGTTCTATCGTGAGCGGGGAGTGGACGCGTCGTTTGTCGGACATCCCCTCGCCGAGTTGCCTCCGCCGGCGATCACGCGCGAAGCCTACGCGGCGCAATATAACCTCGACCTGAACAAATGCTGGATCACGATCATGCCGGGCAGCCGCGTGAAGGAAGTTCGCATGAACCTCCCTACTATGCTCGATGCGGCGACTCTTCTTGGCACAGGCTTCGAATTCTTGCTGCCGGTAGCGCCCACGCTTGATCGGGAGCTTCTTGAAGAAAGCACCCGCGGCCGAGGCATCACTCTGGTCTCCCAGTCTCTGCCTGCGCTGCATCACGCCCGCGCGGCGATTGTCGCGAGCGGCACCGCGACCGTTGAGGCGGCCATGATGGCGACTCCCTTCGTCATGGTCTACCGCGTTTCCGCGCTGACCTATACGCTTGGCAAGCCGCGCATCAACGTGCCGTACTTTGCGATGGTCAACCTCATCGCTGGAGAGAAAGTCGTTCCGGAACTGGTGCAGGACGATTTCACCGCCGAACGAGTCGTTGCCCGCTTGAAGGAGTTAATCTCGGACGGGACCGCTCGCAGGACAATGCTGGAAGGATTAACCCGGGTAAAGGCTCTGTTGCGATCCCCGGATTCAGGCGATTCCCGCCCGGCCGCGGAACGGGCTGCGGGCTCGATTCTTGAGTTGATGGCACACCGCAAAGGCCGCCAAGGGATCGCAAAGATCGCGGAACGAGCATCCTGAAGCCCCGCGGCATTGCCTGAACGGGACTTCTTAGCGTGCTTTTGCGGCCTTTTCTTTGCGAAGTTTGCGGTTAAACGCTGTAGAAACCCTTAACCCTTGTACCGCCAGCATCTTTTGGTTCAGAATCTTCATCATAGAATAAAGGATTGATCCAGGAGATTGCTTTGAACTGTAGGCGCTTCCGCCCCGCCCTGTTGCTATGCCTTGTACTTTTGCTGTTTTGCGTGACTCTGCCGGCCTGGGCGGCGGAAAAGACGCGCGTGCGCGTGGACGACTATCAGATCGAGGCCGAACTTAATCCGCACCAGCACAAGCTGAGCGCCAAGGCCAAAGTAAAGTTCACGGCGCTCGACGACCTGAGCGTCGTCACTTTCGAACTGAACAACGCGCTCCGCCTCACCAAAGTCACCGACGCGAACAACAAGACGCTGTCCGCTGAGCGCGTGACTCAGGACTCCAGCGTCCGCATCCCGCTGACTGCTGGTCTCACCAAGGATCAGAGCACTACACTGACTTTCGAGTACGAAGGCGTCCTCAATTCCGCCGACGAAAGCCCGGTCCAAGGTTTGAAACTCGCCTCGATTGGAGACGACACCAGCTATCTGCTCTACGCTGGCCGCTGGTTTCCTGTGAACGGCTACGGCCTGAATCGATTCACGTCGACCATCAGCGTCACGATTCCGTCGCACATGCTCGCGATCGGCAGTGGCAAGATGACTGTCACTGATAGCGCTCCGGCGAAAAAGTCTCCAACCGCGGTCGCAGGCAAGACCTACACATTTGTGAGCGACCGCCCGAGTTTTCCCGGAACGATTATCGCGGGAGTTTTTCAGGAAACAAAAAGTGAAGACGCGGGCGTTGACCTGCACGTGTTCTTCAAGCCGATGCACCAGAAGCTGGCGCCGGCCTATACCGACGCGGCTCTGAAAGAGTTCACGTACTACATCACGTCGTTCGGACCGCTGCCCTCGCCCACGCTCCGTGTGGTTGAATTGCCCGACGATACCGTGCCTACAACCTGGGCGCCGGAAATTGCTGGCATGGCGAGCCGCGCCATCAGCGATAAAACCAACTACCGCCTGCTCGCCAACACCATTGCGCACCAGTGGTGGGGATGCTCGGTCAGCCCCGCGACCAAGGAAGACTGGTGGCTGAGCGACGGCTTCTCGCGTTATTCGGAAGCCATGTATGTGGAGCAGGCTGCTGGCACGATGGGGCTCGACGAAGCCGTAAAGGATATGTCGGTGGGCGCACTGGCCTACGACACGGTGCCGCTTTCGAGCGCCAACAAACTCGATGTGTTCTCGCCCGAGTTCCAGACGCTGGTCACCGACAAGGGCGCGATGATCGTCCACATGTTGCGCTGGGTGGTGGGCGACGTGAAGTATTACAAGATCATGCGCACCTTCGCGACCCAGTACGCGGGAAAGTCAGCAAGCATTGCGGATTTTCAGACAGTCGCCGAAAAAGAGAATGGCGACAAGTTGACCTGGTTCTTCACGCAGTGGCTCGATTCGACCGGTGCGCCCGAGTTTAAGACCAAGTACACCGTCTATCGCCTCGGTAGCAATAAGGGCTTTCGAGTTGTCGGAGAAATCTCGCAGGACCTCGACCTGTTCAGGATGCCGGTAGACCTGAAAATCGACACCGACGGCAAAACTGAAGAAAAGCGTGTCGAAGTCGTGGGCACAAATTCGCCCTTCACGATCGAGACCTTCGGCAAGCCGCGCCGCATCTCGGTCGATCCCGACGACCGAGTGCTCAAGAACTCCAGCGAGGTGCGCATGCGCGCCTCCATCACTCGTGGACAGGCTCTGGTGCAGCAGGGCGATCTGGCCGCCGCGCTCGTCGAGTTCAACAAGGCGCTGGACGCCAACAAGAATTCCTCACTCGCGCACTATCGCGTGGCCGAGGTCTTCTTTCTGCAGCGCAACTACCAGTCGGCTGCCAATGCCTATCGCGAATGCCTGAACGGCGACGGCGAGCCGCGCTGGACCGAAGTCTGGAGCCACATTCAACTCGGCAAGATCTTTGACATCACGGGGCAGCGCGAACGCGCCGTCAACGAATACCGCCAGGCCCTGCAAACCAACGACAACACCCAGGGCGCCGGGGACGAAGCGCGAAAATATATCCAGAAGCCCTATGAACGCGAGAAGCAGACCGCGCCAGGGGCGTAAGCGCGAGTCGTCAGTCAGCAGTCGTCAACCGTTGCCGGTCTTGTCACCTTAAGTTTTGGGCTGAGGGCTTGCGACTGCCGAACCACCTTCTTGTAACTATAAGATAACGTCTCTCGCTGGGTGACTTGTGGCTGCGTTCTGAAGAGCCGGTGGTCCTGAACTTGCTCCCGCCCTCGATCATCGCTCCAGGGACCTGAAAACGCGATTAAATGGCATTCTATGCGATGGTCACGGCTGTTGTTTGGGGTAGAAACCGGCCTCCACGAGCTTTCAACAACTTAGCTCATAGAGAATCAAATTGAGACAGTAAGAAGTTGTAGCGCGGGCGCCCCGCCCGCGTCCGTGGAAAAGGCGGTGTGTTCAAGCCGTCACCAACCAACAAGAGTTGCGATCTTCCTCGATCACGAACCCGTCCCGCACCCGGCATTTCGCGGGCGAGGGCGCCCGCGCTACATTCCGAAACCTAGGCCTGTCAATTTCTCAGGAACCGTTGCATCGACTCCTTTGCTCGCCACGATCACTTGAAAAGTTTCTCCCATTCCCTCGGGGATGATCAGATGCTTCAACTGCAACGCCACTTTCGCGCGCTCCTGGGGCAGTCGGCAGTCTTCGAACGCATCCTCAAACTGCGTGCTTTCTCCGATGCCCATCAGAAATTGCGATTGCGTCAGCAGTCTGTAGGTTTCCATGCCGCCTTGGTGCGCGGCGGAGGCCAGCGCGGTGAAGTTGACGTGCGCGGTGATGTCCTGCTCGCCCGGGGCGGCGTAGGGGTCTGGCGTCGCGGAGTGGCGTTGGTAGGTCATAAGCGTATCGAGGTGCCGTCCGGCGAGTTGTTGTTCGCGCGTGTATCCGTAATCGATGGCGATCAAAAATCCACGCTCGATGGTTGCGGCGATGCGCGCCATGATGGTTTGGGAGAGCACCGAAACTTCGGTGCGGACCTCGCCCTCTGGATAAACTCCATGTCGGTCGAGGAATTCCAATTCTTTGGCGGCCGGGGTAGACCATTCTTCGAAGAATCGTCCGTCGTGCGTGGAAATGCGCAGAGAGCCTTTCTGCGAAAGAATCTCCACGGGAAGGGCGTCGAAGAATTCGTTGGCGAAGACGATGATCGGGACCTCAGGGGCTAAAGCCCTCCCCAATCTTTTGGACTTTTCGGCACGGCTGAAGCCGTGCCCTTCCCATTCGTGCTGTCCCTGCTGTTCATGCTGTCCTTCGCGTTTGTCCTGTCCCTCTCGCTCATGCTGCTGATCCCGCTCGCGTTGCTGATGGGAGTTAGGAAGATCTGCAGCAATCGTCCTGGGCGAAGAGGGATTAACGGCGTCGATGGAGCGACGGGCGTCCTCGCCCGTCCGGGACGGCGTGTGCACGTATGGGACGTCGTCGTACGAGGTCTCGTTCTTAGGCAGCACGCTGACTTTCGCAGCAGTAATCCGGTCGCGAAAGTTGTTTTCGAGCTTTTGCCGCAACGACGGCGACCTCTCCACCAGCGTGTAGTGCAGTGCCCGGAAGAAATCAGGAAATTTCTTCTCCGACCAATCAAGCACATCCTGCGCGAACAAGCCGCGGCCCGCGCCGAGTTCGAGCACTTCGATTTGGGCGGACGAGCCGAGGGCGCGCCACATTTCTTCGAACTGACGCGCGAGTAACCGGCCGAAGACGGCGTGCACGTCGCTGGAGGTGTAGAAGTCGCCGCCCTTGCCGAACTTCTCGGCGGCACGCGAGTAATAGCCCAACTCCGGATCATAGAGGCACAACTCCATGTAGCGCGAGAAGGGAATCGGTCCGTGCTCACGGATCTCCTGCTCGATCTTCTGTCTCAGGGTCACAAGCCGCGCTCGCGCCGGTCCACACGGTCCTGCGGCGTACGGATGAACATCTCGACCAGGTAGTCGTGCAGCGCGTCGTAAAGCTGGCGCTGGAACTGCCATTCGAACTGCGGATGGTCCAAGTCGCGGGGGTGCATCTCGTAAAGGTAAGTGTGGACCGGTACCGTACAGTGCTCCAACTGAATGCTGACCTCGACGCCGTCGCCCTTGGGATGGGCGCTGAAACTCAGCAGAGGGTGCTCGTAGAGCCGGAGTTGCTGGAGCACGCGTTCCAGGCGGGGGTTGGTGACGTCGGGCATGGCAAAGATTGTAACGGCTACCCGAACAACTGTAGGGGGCCAGTTTGCGTCTAAGGCCGCGGATGTCTCAGTCAGCACGAAAACGATGAGAGACCTAAAAATTTCCAAAGCTCTTTACACAGCCACCCTTTTCGCGATCTCAGGAATGGGGCTGGGTTGCGGAGTCTCCCGAGAGTTGACGCTCGCGCCGCCGGGAACGTCCATCGCGAGCACGGGGAATCCGCTGGTGGCCCGCTACTACATGAACGCGGCCTGCGCCGGGCGGGCGATGGTGGAGTTCGGTACTGACACCTCCTACGGGCGCAGCACGTCATGGCAGCCGATCCCCGGCAAGCACGCGACCGTGAATTTTCTGGTGGCGGGAATGCGCGCCTCCACCACCTATCACATGCGAGCCACCCTCGAGTGTTCCGGCGCGACCGTGAACAGCGCGGACCAGACGTTTACGACCGGTGCGCTTCCGGCGACTCCGTTTCCATCGATTTCGATTGCACGTCCGGACCCTGCGCTCTCGTCCCAGGAAAGTCCGGGAATCGAACTGGTGAATATTTTCGCGCCCGATTCCCACGCTCTGCAGGCGTTCTTCACGGATCGCGACGGCCATCCCATCTGGTATTACGACGTTGGCACTGCCGATGGCAACGCGCCCTACACCATGAAGTTGCTTCCGAACGGGCACTTGATTTTCAGCATCACTCGCAGTGTGACTGCCGGAACGGTCTTGCGCGAAGTCGATCTGGCTGGCGCTACCGTGCGCGAGATGGATACCGGAGTCCTCGCGCAGAAGATGCAACAGGCCGGCTTCAGTTTCGTGATTACGGGCTTTCATCATGACGTGTTGCCGATGGACAACGGCCACCTCATCGTGCTGGGGAATTTATTTCAGGGCTTTACGGATTTACCGGGCTATCCCGGGACCACGCAGGTGCTGGGCGATGCGATCGTGGATCTCGACGAGAATTGGAATCCGGTGTGGGCGTGGTCCGCGTTCGATCATCTGGATGTGAACCGCCACCTCAATGGCTTGCCGGACTGGACGCACGGCAATGCGGTCGTCTATTCGCCCGAGGACGGCAACCTGCTGCTGTCGCTGCGGCACCAGTCGTGGGTCATTAAAATTGACTACAACAACGGCCAAGGCTCGGGGAACGTGTTGTGGAAACTCGGCTATCAAGGGGATTTCGCGCTCAAACAGGGCGACGATCCGAGCCTGTGGTTCTCGTACCAGCATTTTCCTTCGGTGATCGGCCAGAACGGGTCGCAGACGAGTTTGGTGCTGTGGGACAACGGGGATGCTCGCGTGCTGGATACGAGTGGTACGCTTTGCACGAACCCGGCGGCGAATGCGCCGAATCCCTGTTACTCGCGCGCGCAGGTTTTCCAACTCGACGAAGGCGCGAAGGTGGCCGACTTATCCTGGCAGGCTTTGCCGGGATACCTTTCGATCTGGGGCGGAAGCGTTAACCAACTGCCCAACGGAAATATCGAGTTCGACATGAACGCGCCCGGCCTGTTCCCAGTCGCGAATCTCGCATCGGAAGTGCAGGAGGTCACTCAAACCTCCTCGCCGCAAATCATCTGGAAAATGGATATCGCTCCCGTGCCGCTGTACGCGTATCGCGCGTATCGGGTGCCGAGTTTGTATCCCGGGGTGACGTGGCAGTATTAGGCTGATCCGCTGACCGTGCCCTGGTTGATGTTTGTTCAGCGGCCCACCAGTTTCTGCAACTCCTCGGGATAACGAGCGCCCTGCACCGGGATCTTGGCGGCAATTGACGCCAGTTCTCGGAGATCGTCGGGTGAAAGTTGCACGTTGACGGCTGCGAGATTCTCTTCGAGCCTTGCGATCTTCGTGGTACCCGGGATCGGCACAATCCACGGCTTTTGCGCAAGCAACCAGGCGAGCGCAATTTGTGCGGGCGTCGTTTTCTTCTGTTGCGCAAACTTGCCAATCAAATCGACGAGCGCCTGATTCGCCTTGCGATTTTCTGTTGTAAAGCGCGGGACGATGTTGCGGAAGTCGTTCTTCTCAAACTGGGTGTCTTCGCTGATCTTGCCTGTGAGAAAGCCTTTGCCCAGCGGGCTGAACGGGACGAACCCGATTCCGAGCTCCTCGAGAGTCGGGATCATCTCTGCCTCGGGTTCTCTCCACCACAGCGAATACTCACTCTGCAGCGCAGTCACTGGCTGAACCGCGTGCGCGCGACGAACGGTCTGCACGCCCGCCTCCGAAAGCCCGAAGTGTTTTACCTTGCCCTGCTTGATCAGGTCTTTCACGGCTCCGGCTACGTCTTCGATCGGCACATTGGGATCCACTCGGTGCTGGTAGAACAAGTCGATAACATTGGTTTTAAGGCGCTTGAGCGACGCTTCAGCGACTTCCTTGATGTGATCGGGGCGGCTATCTAGCCCGGCCTGCTTGCCATTGGCATCGATTTTGAAAGCAAACTTGGTGGCAATCACCACCTGGTCGCGAAAAGGCGCGAGCGCCTCGCCTACGAGTTCTTCGTTGGTGAAAGGGCCGTAGACCTCGGCGGTATCGAAGAAAGTCACGCCGCGATCGAACGCTGCCCGGATCAGCGCGATCCCCTGCTGCTTGTCGACCGGCTGCCCGTAGCCAAAGCTGAGGCCCATGCAGCCAAGTCCGATAGCGGAAACTTCGAGGTTGCTTTTTCCGAGTTTGCGTTTTTGCATGATGCCTCCTGGATGGTGAGGATAGTTTCCCGCAAAGGATAGATGCTTCGTGAACGTGACCGGTTCGAAGAGATGGAGCATTGCCATCGATTCTTGGCGGGTCCGGCGACGAGTGGCTAGGTAAAATTACTTATGCTTCTTGCGGTTGCCGGCGTCGGAAATGGCTCCCGGAACGCTGAAATCCCAGACCGAATAGAAGACCTGAGCGTGGCCGCCTAGTCCGGAAGACGCGTCTTTGTGGCCTTTCACGGGACGCAAGACAACTGCGTACTCGCCGGGTTCGAGGGGCGCGTCGACGCGCAGAACATAGAAGCCGCGATCTTCCTTGTTGCAGTGCGAAGGCCAGCGGTCTTCAGAAATCCATTTGCCATTTTCAGGTCCAGCGCCGCTCCGCATGTTCTTAGCGGTCATCTTCATTTGCGTGGCGCCTACCAGGCGGTAGTTGTCCTTGGTCTGAACCAGCTTGAGCACCGCGGGCTCATAGGCATCGGGATCAACGCCGGGGATGTCGCCATAGGTCAGCTCAAAGATGGGATCGGTGTCTTCCATGTGGTGGGCGGACGTTCTTCCGGGCAGACCCCAAACATACGTGATCTTTGGAGCACCTGGACGCATGCCCGGCATAAAGCCGGAGGCCATGGAGAAAGCCGACATGGCCATCATGCCGCCCGGCCCCGCGCCCATGGCGGCAAAACTCAAGCCTTCGGTGGCGAGATTGCGCAGAGCCATGCCGCCGGCACCCATCCCGCCTTTGAACTTCGACTGTCCGATCTGCGCCATGGAGGGCGAGATTTCCTGCTTGCCCGGGCTGGGCGAAATCTTGCGAAACACATGCGGCATTTGCTCGGGAGAGTAGTTCATGGAGAACGATCCCATGCCTCCCATGCCCATGCCCCCGAGGCCCGGCATCATGCCGCCCATTCCCATCGAGGCCATTTGCGCCTGCAGTGCAGCCAGCTGCTGGGGATTGACGCCCATGGCGCCTGGCGCGTACATGCCGGGATTCGGAGCGGGGCGCACTGAGGGAGGAGAGCTGGGCGTCGGATTGTTCGCACTGACGCTTGGGGGTGCAGAGACCGTTGCTGTTGTGGAATTCGGAACGGCGGAGCTATTTGATGACCGCGCTGCGAAATTGGGATCAGGTTCGGCGGAGGCACTAGCTGCGGGTTCGGCCGCAGAAGAATTCGCCAGACCGGACGGCGGGGCTGCGGGAGCCGGCTCGGGATTCGACGCCTGAAGCGCGTTTCGTTTTTTGCGCGTCGCGGCGAGCATGGCGCGGCAGACGTTGGAAGTAACGCCTTGCTTCATCAACTCTACGAGCGCATCGGTGGACACATCGAAGTCGCTCTCGGACACGTCGATGACTTTGATCAGCGTGTCGTCGTCGAAATGGTTCTGCGTCATTAGAACGACGTCTGCGTTCTTGAGGACTTTCTTTACTTTCTTCTCGTCTTGCGCCCGCAGTCCACCGATCAGAACCAGAAGGAGGGCCAGGCACAGCACTGGGCGTTTGGACATAGTGATCTCAAGTTTGCTGCGATGCTTTACAGCAAGAAATTCAGAGGGAGGTGGGGTGACTGTTAACGTGCGCTGCCGCCCCTTGGGGCGGAAATTATAGCATCGCCAGATGGGGGGATTCTGTCAGCAGAGGCGCTTTGTTGCTGCGATTTTCGTCGTGAGATGCGGAGGCACGCTGCCCTCCATTGCATGGAACAAAACACAATGTAAACGTAGCAGCCTGCTGGTAATCAGCCTCGTGCGAGGGCGAGACGCCCTCACGACTGCCGGCAAGATGCCGGCGCTACGAAAATGCTCCCATTGTAATCAGCTGTTAACAAAAGTCACCGAGTGGGCGCGTAGAATTGAGGGCCATCACCAAGTTGTCCGGCTGAACCTCAATCGTTGGCTCGACTCAGAGCCAAAACCTTCCGAATTTCTCAGAACGAGGAAAGACCATGAACCAGAATGTTGCTACATCAGACCGCAAGCAGGCAGCTGACAAGACAGCAATTCGTCCGTTTACCGTGAGTGTGCCGGAGGCGGAACTTAGCGAATTGCGAAGACGCATCAACGCGACCAAGTGGCCGGAACGAGAAACCGTAAGCAATGCAACGCAGGGCGTGCAGCTTGCAACTATGCAGGCGCTCGCGCGCTATTGGGGGACAGAGTACGACTGGCGCAAGATAGAGGCGCGTCTCAGTGCCCTGCCTCAATTCATCACCGAGATCGATGGGCTCGACATTCATTTCATTCACGTTCGTTCGAAGCATGAAAATGCATTGCCCTTGATCGTCACGCACGGATGGCCCGGCTCAATCATCGAACAGATGAAGATCATCGATCCGCTGACCAATCCCACCGCACATGGCGGAAATGCATCCGATGCGTTCCACCTGGTCATCCCGTCCTTGCCGGGCTACGGCTATTCAGGCAAACCGACCACTACGGGGTGGGATCTCGCCCACATCGCGCGGGCCTGGGTCGAGTTAATGAAGCGCCTCGGATACACGCAATTTGTGGCGCAAGGCGGCGATTGGGGTGCAGTGGTTGTCGATCAAATGGGCGTGCAGGCGGCTCCGGAGTTGCTCGGCATTCACAGCAACATGCCGGGCATCTTTCCAAACGAAATCGACAAAGCAGCTTTTTCCGGGGCACCGGCGCCTGCGGGCCTCTCCGCCGATGAGAAGCTCGCCTACGAGCGTTTGCAGTTCGTCTATCAAAAGGGAATCGCCTACGGGTTCCAGATGGGGCTGCGACCGCAGACGCTATACGGAATCGCGGACTCACCGGTCGGCCTGGCTGCCTATTTCCTTGATCACGACGCTCGCAGCTATGAACTGATCGCGCGCGTCTTTGAGGGAAAGTCGGAGGGCCTCACGCGCGACGACATCCTCGACAACATCACCATCACCTGGTTGACGAACACCGCGCTGTCTGGCGCCCGTCTCTATTGGGAGAATTGGGGAAAGCTCGGGTACTTCAATGCCAAAGGCGTCTCCATCCCGGTTGCCGTGAGCGTCTTTCCTGACGAACTCTATCCCGCTCCGCGAAGCTGGGCAGAGCAGGCATATCCCAAACTGATCCACTACAACAAGCTCGACAAAGGCGGGCACTTTGCGGCCTGGGAGCAGCCGAAACTCTTAACAGAAGAGCTGCGCGCAGGCTTCCGATCGCTGCGGCAGATGGCGAAAGCGGCTTAGTGGCGCATGATCACGAATCGATAGAACTGTGCGGAGTGGATGCACTCCGCACATTTTTTGGTCTGTATTCTGCCGCGTTTCCCATCCTGACCTCGCTGCTTTACACTGAAAAGTTTGAAGAGCGACCTCCAACCCTGGATAAAACGGCTGCGCGCGGGCGATGCGCGGGCGTTGGCGCGGGCCATCAGCTCAGTCGAAAACCGAAGCGCCGATTCGGCTGAACTCCTGAAAGCCCTGTTTCCGCATAGCGGCAAAGCCCGCATCCTGGGATTGACGGGTGCACCCGGAGCGGGGAAGAGCACGCTGGTCGATCAACTTGCTAAGCACTACCGGCGTGCGGGCAAGACATTGGGCATCGTTGCGGTGGATCCAACCAGTCCCTACACGGGCGGTGCGATTCTGGGCGATCGCATTCGCATGCAAGACCACCACGCCGACCCGGGCATCTATATCCGCAGCATGGCGACGCGCGGATCGCTCGGCGGCCTGGCGCGCACCACGGCCGATGTGGCAACCGTGCTCGACGCTTCGGGCCGTGATCTCATCATGATCGAAACCGTGGGCGTGGGACAGGATGAAGTCGATATCGTGCGCCTCGCGGACATAACGATCGTGATTCTCGTACCTGGCATGGGCGACGATGTGCAGACCATCAAGGCGGGCATCATGGAGATCGCTGACATTTTCGTCATCAACAAGAGCGATCGCGACGGCGCGGAAAATGTGGAACGCGAGATTCGCGCTGTGCAATCACTGGCCACGCGCCACGACAACTGGATCCCGCCCATCGTGAAGATCGTGGCCAGCGAAGGCAAGGGAATCGAAGAGCTTGCGGCAACGATTGCGAGTTATGAGAGCTACCTGCAAAAGGAGAATCTGGTTCTCAAGCGCAACATTCACAACTGGAAGGCGCGCTTGATTGAAATGCTGCGCGACGCCATGTTGGAGCGTGTGCGCGCACAGCTCGGGAACGGGCAGGTAGAGGCGTTTGCGGCCGAGGTCGCGCAACACAAGCGAGATCCTTACACCTTGGTGGAGGAAATCGTGGAGAAAGCAGGACGGTGACTTTCCAAATTGATCATCTCGGCATCGCTGTGAAGTCGCTGGCGGCGGCAAAGGGCATTTACGAGAAGCTGGGGCTCACCGTGTCTCCCGAAGAAACCGTCGAGCGAGAAAAAGTGCGGCTGGTGATGGTGCCCGTGGGCGAAAGCCGGCTGGAATTGCTGGAGGCGACGTCGGAGGATTCGGCCATCGCTAGGTTCATAGCAAAGCGCGGCGAGGGACTGCACCACGTCTGCATGCGCGTGCCCGATCTGGGGGCGGCCGTGGAAAAACTGAAGCGGGACGGCGTGCGCCTGGTCTCGGAGGAGATCAAGGTCGGGGCCGGCGGGCATCGCTATGTGTTTGTGCATCCGTCGAGCGCTGGGGGAGTGCTGCTGGAGTTGGTGGAGGATGTAGTCGGTAGTCTTCAGTCGCCAGCTAAAGGCAGTCCGGTGGGCGGATGACTGGCCTGTTGTGATCAACCTGACCCCTCTTGAGTGGCTTGCCCCAAGTTTAGATAAATTTGTAGGTGCGCGTCGTTGCGCAGTCTGACATAGAAATGCGCGCAGGTGGTCACCGGCATTTTCGGCTAAAGACTGATGACTAGCGACTGATTCATGATTCTCCTCGCAATTGATACTTCCGGAAGAGATGGCAGCATCGCATTGGCTCGCAAAGCAGGGGATGCTAACGCGGCTGGTGCTGCTTTGCCTTCAGTGGAAGTTCTTGATCTTGTCCCGCTGGAAGGGGGCACTTTCTCGGCGCAGCTTGTACCTCAGATTGCAGCCTTGCTCCAAAAGCACGGGCTTACAAAAAAGCACATCGATGGGTTCGCGGTGGCGTCGGGGCCGGGATCGTTTACTGGTTTGCGGGTCGGGTTGGCAGCCGTGAAGGGGCTGGCTGAAATTCTAGCCAAGCCGGTCGTGGCCGTTTCAAGGTTGGAAGTTGTGGCGCGTTCGGGCAAGCATCAGGGCAAAGTCATTTCCGCATTGGACGCGGGACGCAGCGACGTTTATCTCGGAGAGTACGACTTGAGCGAGCGAGCGTCGCTCACCGTAGAGCGCTTGGTCTCGCGCGAAGAATTCTTGAGCACCGCGAGAGAGACGAAGGTCGTGACGCCGGAGCGCGTTCTCGTAGAGGCGGCGAACAGTGCAGGGCTGTCGGTGGAAGAAGTCGCGCCGCCCAACAGCACGGCGATCGCTCGCATCGGGTTTGAAAAGATCATGCGGCGTGAAACGATTTCTCCAGAAGATCTGGACGCTAACTACATCCGCCGCTCAGATGCGGAGATTTTCGCAAAGAAGTGAAGGAGCTGCGAGCTGCGAGCTATGAGCTATGAGCTGCGAGCGAGAAATACTAGACGCGTGAATTCGCGCAGACTCTTGTGGTCTCGCAAGGCTGGCCCCCTTAGCGTTTCTGAGAACTGAGACCTAAGACCCAAGACCTGTCGCCATGCCCATCCGCCCCGCCACTCCCGCTGATATTAACGCAATGATGCGGCTGGTCAACCACTCGGCCACGGCGGCGCACTGGTCGCGCGCGCAGTACGATCGCGTGTTTGGGGAGGATGCTCCACGACGGTTGGGCCTTGTGATTGAAGACCAAGCTGCGCTGCAGGGATTTCTGGTCGCGCATGAAATCGCGCAGGAGTGGGAGATCGAGAACATTGCGATTGCTGGGGCCGCGCGGCGACGCGGGCTCGGCACCCGACTGTTGGGAGAATTTCTCAAGCACGTCCGATCCCAAGGAGGAACTAGTGTGTTTCTTGAGGTGCGGGAATCGAATCATGCGGCGCGGTTGCTTTACGAGAAGTGGGCATTCGAGGAGAGCGGCCGGCGTTCGGGCTACTACGCTCAGCCGCAAGAAGATGCCATCGTGTACCGCTTATCCCTTACGTAAACCGCCCAGTGACTTAGCCTAGATTGCCGCGTAAATGGTGCAACTTCGGTCACATATCTCTGTGACTTTCCACATGCCTCCTATGAAAATTGGATTGCTGCCAAATTCACACTGTGTTAATTTTTAATTCTCAATTCGGCTAGGGAGGTCTGCAGGATGACTCCGAGAGACCAGCTCCTGGCCAGCCACGATGAGTTTCGTCGGCTGGCGACCGAGCACATGACGTACGCGCAACGCCTCGATTCACTCACCGAAAAAAGATATCTAACCGAAGACGAGAAGTTGGAAGAGGTTCGTCTGAAGAAGCTGAAACTGCGCCTGAAGGACCAGATGGAGTCCATCGAGCGGCATTTTCGCCAATCAGTTCAGAACCAGGTAGCTTAATCCACCACCAACGAGAGACGGCGTAGCCGTTGAGGGTGATATGTCTCTCGAACCCGGCGCTTGTAAGCGCCTTTTTTTATTGCAGTTAAGTTAAAGCCCAACCGTCTCGCTGCTCTATAATTCTAAAACTCATGGTTCGTGACGGCTATCTATACGCCATCCCCTTGTTGCTGGCCGGTGTGCTGATTGCGCGGCTGGCCAACCCGTTCTGGGCGTTGCCCGCCTGGCTGTTGGCCGCATTTTGCCTGTGGTTCTTTCGCGATCCCGAGCGCGCGGTGCCTGACGCTCCCGGCGCGATCGTTTCTCCCGGTGACGGCAAGGTGACCGACGTCTCGGTGGTGTTGGCGGACGGAGTGGAACGGTTGCGCATCAGCATTTTTCTGAACGTGTTCAACGTCCACGTGAACCGGTCGCCGATCGGCGGGGTGATTCGCAATGTCCGCTACCAGAAGGGCAAGTTTCTGAACGCGATGGCCGAGAACTCGGCGGATGAGAATGAGCAGAACGTCGTCACTGTGAAAGGCGACGGCCAGACGGTCGTGTTCAAGCAAATTGCCGGACTGATTGCGCGGCGCATCGTCTTCAACAAGAAAGTCGGCGATACCGTGGCACGGGGCGAGCGTGTGGGCTTGATCAAGTTCGGTTCGCGCGTCGACGTGCTGATGCGCCCCGAAGTGAAGCTCGCGGTCCAAGTGGGCGATCACGTTAAAGGAGCGTCCAGCGTTCTGGCCTACGCTCCGGTGGCGCAAGATACCGCGCCTTCGAAGATGCAGCCAACTGTTGCGGGGACAAACTAGATGGACGGCATGCCGGAGCCCGCGCTTGTGGAGATTCCGAAGCGCCGGAAGAGTGATCGTCCCGTGCGGCGGCAACGCAAGGGCATGTACATTTTGCCGTCGCTGTTCACGACCGGAAATTTGGCGGCGGGCTTCTACGCGATCTTGCAGGTGATGCACGGGACTGTCGCTGAGCCGTGGCATTTTGACTTTGCGGCGAAGGCGATCGGGTTTGCGGTTCTGTTTGACGGACTCGACGGGCGCATCGCGCGCCTGACCAATACCAGCAGCGATTTCGGGCGCGAACTCGATTCGCTTGCGGATGTGATCACCTTCGGCGTAGCTCCCGCTTTGCTGGCCTACATGTGGGGATTCCACTTGCTGCCGCCCATCGATCCGGAGATTCGCCTGCGGATGGGACAACTGGGTGCGGTCGCGAGCTTCTTGTTTCTGGTTGCCGGCGCCAGCCGCCTGGCGAGATTCAACATTGCGGTGAATCCGCAGCCCTCGAATCCCGGAAAACCCGACAAGAAGTATTTCGTAGGTATGCCGATCCCGGCGGGCGCCGGTGTGATTGCGGCCATTGTGCATCGCGCGCTGGGCGAGCCCCTGACATCTTCTACACCTTCGGTGGTGTGGCTATGCCTGGTGCCGACGGTTGGATATCTCATGGTCAGCACCTGGCGCTTTTACAGCTTCAAAGACATTCACTTCAACACACGCCAGCCGTTTCGCCTGATTGTGCTCATCAGTGCGCTGTTTGCACTGATCTGGTTCTACTCGCGCTGGGTCCTTTTCGCCATTGCGCTCATCTACATGTTCTCGGGAGTGTTGTGGCGTTTGCAGTGGATCATCAGGCGCAAGCCGTCGCCTCCCGCTCCACCCGCCTACAAGGAGGCTTCACAGCCCTCATGAGCTCTCCGCTGAAACCCGCGTCCGTTCCCACCGCCGATCCCATGCGCGCCAAGCCCTATCGTGTGGCCATCGTGGGCGCGGCGTCGCTGCGTGGCAAAGAAGTAGCCGAGGTTCTGAACGATCGCAACTTCCCTGCGGTCGACATCAAGTTGCTCGACGACGACGAGTCGCTGGGCCAGCTGGAAACCATGGGCGACGAAGTGACGTTCATCCAGCGCGTGCGCAACGAGCAATTTGATCATTTGGACTTTACTTTCTTCGCTTCCGATCAGGCGTCGACGCGCAAGAGTTGGAAAGTGGCGCGCGATGCGGGCAGCGCGATTGTCGATCTCTCGTACGCGCTTGAGGACGAGCCGACATCGGCGATCCGCTCGCCTTGGATGGAGAAGGAACTCGGGCAGACGCCCGCTTTTGAACTGCAGCCGGGACCGTGCATCGTTGCGCATCCGGCAGCGGTAGGTCTGGCGCTATTGGTGGCGCGGGCAGCCAAGGCAGCAAAAGTGCGGCACGCGATCGCAACCATCCTTGAGCCGGCTTCGGAACACGGGCAGAAGGGTATGGACGAACTGCACGAGCAGACCGTAAACCTGCTCTCGTTCCAGGAACTGCCGAAGAATGTTTTCGACACGCAGGTCGCCTTCAACATGGTGGAGAATTACGGGCCGAATGCGTCGCCTACGCTGCAATCGGTGAAGCACCGGATTCTGAAACACTACGATCGGATCGCCGGGGCGAGTGCGCTGAAGCCGTCAGTCCAACTGCTGCAGGCGCCGATTTTCCACGGGCACGCGTTCTCGATTTATCTGGAGATGGAAGCGCCGGTCGCGCTGGGCGATTTGTCGCAAGCACTCGCTGGAGAGCACGTCACGCTGGCACGGCAGGCGGAGGATTCACCAAGTAACGTCAATGCCGCCGGACAAGGAGATATTCTGGTTTCCTTGGCGCGTGACGAGAACAATCCGAATGGAGTCTGGATTTGGGCCGCGGCCGACAACCTGCGTATCGCCGCCGTCACGGCCGTCGAATGTGCCGAGACCATGACCCCGACCCGACCGCGAGGCCAAATTCAGTGAGTGCTCAGGAAGCACGCTCCCGCAACCGGCGTTTCGGACGCCGCGATGCGGGAGTCTTTTTGTGCTTGACGATGGCGCTGGCGAGCCTGGGCTGCGGATATCACACGGCCGGCCACGTGGTTACGCTTCCTGAGAACGTTAAGACACTCGCCATTCCCGCGTTCGTCAATCTTTCGCAGACTTACCGCATCGAGCAGACGCTGACCTCGGCCGTGGTACATGAATTCACAACGCGCACGCGCTACCAGATTCTCAACCAGGCCAACGATGTGGCGGATGCGACCTTGCGCGGAACGGTGTTGACTACCACGGCATCTCCGTTGACCTACGATTCGAAGACGGGGCGCGCGGAAAGTATTCTGGTCGTGGTGAGCATGCGCGTGTCGCTTACGGACCGGCAGGGCAAAGTTCTGTTCCAGAATCCGTCGTACGTATTTCGCGAGCAGTACCAGGTCTCGCAGGAACCGAGCAGCTTCTTTGAAGAAGACTCGCCTGCCATGGGACGCCTCTCGCGCGACTTCGCGCACACGCTGGTGAGCAGCGTGCTGGAGGGTTTCTGATGAAAGCCTTCGCGCAGGCCGAGCGCTTTGTGTCTGAAGTCTCGGCGAAAAAGCTGCGACCGGCTTACGTGTTCGTTGGCGATGAAGTCTTCTTTCGCAAGCGCTTTCGCGAGGCCATTCTCGAACACCTGGTGCCGGGCGACCTGCGCGACTTTAGCCTGTTCGATTTCGATCTAGCAGATACAGACCTGACCGAAGTGCTGGATCGAGCCCGCACTCCCTCGCTGATGGCCCCGTTCCAGGTGTTCTTCGTGCGTGGGGTGAAGACGCTGTTCGGCCGCGGCTCGAATGAAGAGAAGATCGCGGCGATCGAAGAGTACTGCAAAAATCCCAACCCGGATGCCTTGCTGATTTTTGTAGCTGACCACATCAGCATTCCCGCCGACGTGCGCCGCATCGACATGACCGACAAGGAACGCTACGAGCGCATTCGCGAAACGCTCGGCTCGTTCTGCGGCATTGTCGAACTGGCGCGCGTGGAAGAAAGCGAAGCCGTGCGCTGGATCTCAGAATACTGCGCGCAGCGCGAGGTTAAAGTCGAAGCCGACGGCGCGCGCGAACTGGTCGACGCGCTGGGTGGCGACATGATGATGATCTCCAATGAACTGGAGAAGCTGATTCTGTATGTAGGCGAGAAGAAGCGGATCACGCTGGGCGACGTGGAGACCATGGTGCTGGCCGCCAAGCAGAGGTCTCTCTACGAATTGACAGATGCGATCTCCTCCAAAGACCGGGTGCGGGCCCTCGAAGTGCTGGATGCAATGCTCTCCACGAGCGACGGAGACGAGGCTGCGATTGGCCATCTCTACATGCTGGCGAAGACGTTTCGGCAGATGTTGGTGATTCTCGAACGCAACGTGCGCGACCAGCGAGCGCTGTGGGCGGCGCTGTGGCAAGGCTTCCGCGTTCCACCATTCGCGGCCGAGGACATAATCCGTCAAGCGCGGCGCTACAAATCAAAGCGTGAACTGACCAGTGCGATCCGCCTGGTTGGAAAAGCCGATCTGGCGCTGCGGTCGAATCCTCCGACGAAACGGCTGGTGCTGGAGAAGTTGGTTTTAGACCTAACGAGTGAGGCGCGGCCGGAGCCGGAGTGGTCGCAGCACGAATTTCAGATCTAGTCGTTGGTCCCCTTGTCGTCAGCTTACGACAATCGTTGGTCTTCAATCCTTCGCCAGTCGTTAAATCCAAGATTTTTCACCACAGAGTCACAGAGACACAGAGGAACTGTAAGACAGAATCTGCCTTTCTCTGTGACCCTGTGTCTCTGTGGTGAGAAGGTTTTAGTCCCTGGCAGAAATGCTGCATCGAATAGAAGCAATGGATACCGCGGCTTATCTAGCGCGCATCGGTTTCACTGGTTCGGCGCGGCCTGACGCTGAAACGCTCCGGGGCCTGCACCTCGCACACCTCTACGCCGTCCCTTTCGAAAATCTGGATATATCGCTCGGACGCCAAATCTGCTGCGATGAAGAACGCTTCGTCCGCAAGATTGTTGATTCGGGGCGTGGTGGCTTTTGCTACGAACTCAATGGTGCGTTCGCGGCTCTACTGCGAGAACTTGGATTCCGGGTCAGATTGCTTTCGGCGCGGGTGGCTCGCGAGAATGGCAGCGCATCGCCTGACTTTGACCACATGGCGTTGCTGGTGGATGTCGAGGAACCATGGCTGGCCGACGTGGGGTTTGGCGATTCTTTTCTCGAGCCGCTGCGTCTAAAAACCGAGAGCGAGCAGGAACAACCGGGCGGTCCATTTCGTATCGTTCCGGTAGGGAACGTGATGATTGTGCAGCGCCAACTCGTGGACCAGACGTGGAAGGCGCTGTACCAGTTCACGCTCAAGCCACACGCCCTCGAGGATTTCGAGCCGCGTTGTCAGTGGCAGCAGACTTCACCCGACTCCCACTTCGTGCAGCAGCGCATCTGTACGCTGCCCACGCAGGAAGGAAGAATCACGCTTTCCGATCTGCGCCTGATTCGGACCGTGCACGGAAAACGCGAAGAGCGCCTGCTCAAGAATGAGGACGAGTGGAGGGCGGCGCTGGTTGAACACTTCGGAGTGCACATTTGAGGCGCGGCCACCTTTCACAGCTTGTGTTGAGGACCGCGCGGATGGCCGCCCTCTCCCTTCTTCTCAGTTCCACTCTCGCCGCGCAAAGCGGTGCACGCTACGACCGTCAGATTCAGGCGTACGTCCACAACAGTGACTTCAGCGGGTCGGTGTTGATCGCGCGCGATGGACGTCTTCTTTTTCAAAAGTCTTACGGGATGGCCAATCACGAATGGGGCATCCCGAATTCCGAGAAGACCAAGTTCCATGTCGCCTCTGTGACCAAGACGTTCACGGCCGCCGCGATCCTGCAACTTGAGCGGGCGGGCAAACTCAAGCTCAACGATCCACTGAGCAAGTACATCCCAGATTTTCTGAATGGCGAGCGCATCACCATCGAGCAGATGCTCTCCCACACTTCGGGATTGCCCGATTTCTATTCGCTACCGGAGTATCCGCTGCGCAAGTATCAGAGGGTCACGCTGCCTGACCTGGTGGCGTGGGTGAAAACCAAGCCGCTCGATTTCTTCCCGGGCAGCAAGAGCAGTTACAGCAACACGGGCTACGCGTTTCTGGCGTACATCATCGAGCAGGTCTCGGGGAAGCCGTACGAGCAATTTCTGGCCGAGGAAATTTTGAAGCCGGCCAGCATGAAGGACACCGGCGCGTTTCGCGATGACGCAATTATTGCGAACCGGGCGACCGGATATCAGCCGGCGTTTGACGAACACGGCCTGCGCAATGCACCTGCCTATGACAAGACGATTCTGACCGGTTCGGGGTCGTTGTACTCGACGACAGCCGACCTGTACGAGTGGTGCCGCGCCGTCGAAGCCAACAAGTTCTTCAACGCCCACGATGCGTCGCGAGCCTATGGTTGGGGCGCGCGCGAGACCAGGACAAAGCACAAGTTCATCGAGCAGAGCGGGCGAGACCCCGGCTTCTCGTCACACATCGCGGTATTTCCGGACGATCGCTCGATCGTGATCGTGCTAGGGAACCTGGAAGATGCGGCAGTCAACACAATGGCCGATGATCTGGCGGCGATCGCGCTGGGAGAAGAACCGGCGCTGCCGCAGCCCCGAACGAAGGCGGCCGGCCCTGCCCATCCGGAAGAGTTTGCCGGAACCTACGAGGTGAATCCGAAGTTCCTGCTTGATGTTCGCGTGGAAGACTCAAAGCTGTATCTGCGCGGGACTGGCGGAGACTACCTGCCGCTCGAACCGACGGGCAAGGACGCATTCTTCTACCGGCAGCTGTACGTGAAAGTCGTATTCCGGCGCGACAAGGGCGGTAAGATCGAAGCGTTGCTGTGGAACGGGGATTATCCGTGCAAGAAGTTGAGTGACAAGCCGCAGCCATAAAGGCGGTCTCACCACAGAGTCACAGAGGCACAGAGAAAACCTAAAGCAAAACATCAGGAAAGAGCTAAAGAGCTAAGGTGCGGAATTTGGTGTTGGACTCCCGACCTGCCAGATGTCCCTGAGCTGAACGATCGCCGGTCGGTGCGTAACCTCAGGGCACAATGCCTTGGGATTTTGCAGTTCGCCCAAGATTTTCTCTGTGTCTCTGTGACTCTGTGGTGAAAAAAGAGCTTTTCCCAAAAGCAAAACGGCAAACCCCGAAAGGTTTGCCGTCTCTCAAACTCCGGAATACTCCTGAAAACTATTTCGCGCCGACTGCCCGCACGCGCTTCGACAGGCGGGACTTGTAACGGGCGGCGGTGTTCTTGTGGATCACGCCCTTCTGGATGGCCTTGTCGAGGGCCGACACGGTGTCGCGATACGTCTTCTCAGCGGCTGCCTTGTCGCCTTTGGTCATGACTTCGCGCAGTTCGCGCAGCGATCCGCGCAGTTGCGACGTGTTGTTGCGGTTGGTGGCAGTGCGTTTCGTGGTCTGACGGGCGCGCTTCAGCGCCGATAAGTGATTCGCCATGTGCTGTCTGGTTACCTTCGTTTCTACTAGAGGAATATTCCGGTGGGTACCGAATGCATTATTGTACGAGAGTAAGTGCTGACTGGTCAAACGGATATGGACAAAGTGCTGGACCGGCTAAAGGTTCTCATCGACTCCTCCACACCAATCGTCGTGCTGGAGACGGTGGAGGAATCGCGGGCCGTGCGCATGGTGCGCTTGGCCTGCTCGTCGCTGAACCTCGCCGCGTTTGAGTGGACGATCGCCACCGGCCTGGCGCGTTCGGGCGGAAATCCGATGGCACCGGTTGTTGACGCCGGAGCGTTTCCCGCCGGGGGGTATCGCGCCGGGGAAGTCAACGAATTCGCCGAGAACGCCAAGGCCCTTTATGACAGCCGTGAGCCGGCGAAGATGCTGGCGAACCTCGAAGGCATCACGATCGAGGCGGCCTTCATTCTGAAAGACCTGCACCGTCACATGGAGGATCCCGTGGTCGTGCGGCGACTGCGCGACGTGGGACAGAAGTTTGCGACGAACCGGCGCACCGTGATCCTGACAGCTCCCAAGATTTCGATTCCTCCCGAGCTGGCCAGCCTGGTGGAGTATCTGGAACTTCCGCTGCCGGACCGCCTTCGACTGCGGCAGATCATTGATGAAGTGTTGGTGCGGGTGGCGAAGACGCACACGCTGCAGAGAAGGCTCGAGCCGGCCGGGATCGACGTGATGGCCGACAATCTGCGCGGCCTGACCGAGGAAGAAGCCGAGCGCGCCATCTCGCAAGCGCTGGTGGCGCGGTACGCGTTGTGTCCCGAGACAGTGACGGATGTGCTCGAAGCAAAGAAGTCGCTGCTGCGTCGTTCGGAGATGCTCGAGTTTGTCGAAGTATCTGACACGCTGTCGCAGGTCGGCGGGCTCGACAATTTGAAGAAGTTTCTTGCGCAGCGGCGCGGTTCGTGGGAAGAATCGGCGCGCGCGTTCGGGCTCGATCCGCCGCGGGGCGTGATCATACTGGGCGTGCAGGGCTGCGGCAAGAGCATGTGTGCGCGGGCGATCGCGGGCGAATGGAAACTGCCGCTGGTAAAGTTCGATACGGCGGCGATTTACGACAAATACATCGGCGAAACCGAGAAGCGCATTCTGAAAGTGTTTCAGGTGGCGGAAGGGCTCGCGCCCTGCGTCTTGTGGATCGATGAACTGGAAAAAGTGTTTGCGGGTAGTGGGCCGGATTCTGCCTCGGCCGATGCGGGCGTTTCATCGCGGCTCCTGGCATCGTTCTTGTCGTGGATGCAGGATCGCAAGGCTCCGGTATTCGTGGCGGCGACGTGCAACAACGTCAGCGTGCTGCCGCCCGAGTTGATCCGTAAAGGCCGGTTCGACGAGTTGTTCTTCGTGGATCTGCCGACCCAGGCCGAGCGCAAGCAGATTCTTGCGATCCAGTTGACCAAGAGAAAACGGAATCCGAACGACTTTGCCCTCGATCGCGTTGCGGCGGCGGCGCGCGGGTATTCCGGAGCTGAGATCGAGTCAGTGGTGCAGACCGCGCTCTATGCGGCTTACTCACAGAAGCAACAACTTACCGACCAATACCTGCTCGAGGCGATTCAGAGCACGGTCCCGCTTTCGACAACGAGGGCTGAAGAGATTGAGGCGTTGCGACAGTGGGCAGGTCAGCGCGCGGTGCCGGCATCGACGCCAGAAGTGCGCGCCGAGCGGGCCTGAGTGCGCGGTCAATCTCGCGTTTTGGAGACTGAATCTCAATGGCAGAGGATCAATGGAGTCTCAAGGAATATCTGCCAAAAAACTCACCGAAGCGTGGGTTCTTTCGCAAGAATTTGGCTCCTGCCCTGAAGCCGCGAGGTGCTCATTCCTTCGTCGCGTAAGTGACTTTTCATTTTGAACCTAAGGACGAAAGCGGATTGCCGTCAGCTGAAGACAGCGATCTTTTAGCGAAACTGGAAGAGAGTGCTTTTGTGGAATTGGAAGCCGATGGCTTGGCCATTCAACGTTGCAACCGCCATGAAAGACGGTGTGAAGGACATTCTTTTTTATACTCGCAACGCGCAGGAGTTTTTGAAAAGGGCCGAGAAATACAGATATCTGCATCATCAGTTTGAGGTGGAGTGCGAGGTAAGCCCTGATCCGGACTGGAAACATTACGAAGACTTTCCATAGCAGGGACAACCGATATGGTCGATGGTCCGTCCCCCGAAAGTGCCCTTACGATTTCGACTCCGGGGGCGTAACTTGGCGATCAACTGGCCTATAATTACTGAAATCTTCCCCCGCCGCGTGGATCCATGGAAAAAGGCTTGGGCCTCTTAAGTACGGAACCTCGTGTTATTGCCAAGGCCGAGCCTCGCCTGCGGTTGCTGATGGAACTTGAACCACGACATGAAGCTTTTTTGAGCAATCTGGCCGACGCCTTTTCGCGCCGGACGCCTCCGCCCGTCAAGACCACGTCGCCGCCCGGTACCTTCTGGGCCGATGTTTTCGTGCCGACCGAACTGCCCTGGAAGTCGTTTCAGGAGTCGATGTTGTGGCATATGGTGGTCCTGATTGCCGCCTGGGCGCTGACCCAGGGTTGGGCATCACGCCCTAAGCCGCGCGTGAACCAGGCATTCCGGACATCGGAATCCATTTACTACTCGGCGTCGAAGGCCTACACACCACCGCGCAAGGCTCCGGCTCACCCGCAAAATCATGCGAAGGGAACAAGCACAGCTTCGGCCGCGCGCGCGAAAGCCATGCCGGTGGCAGCCGAAAATCGTGGGACGCCGAAGTTGGTTGTGCCTCCGGATCTGAAGTTGGCAGAAGGTCCACGCGCTCCGAACCTGGCAGCCGATCCCACCATGCCGTCGGTTCCGCTCTCGGCCACAGCTCGCAACAATGCGCCGTTGAATGGACTGAACTCTGCTGTGGCGCCTCCTCCCGACGTGACCGGACGCACCAAGGGACTGGTGGGATCGCTGCAGGCCGGCATCGTGGCGCCGCCTGTCGATGCGCGCGGAGTGGCGAGCGACCACACGCTACGCAGTCCGGGATCGGCCAATGTAGTTGCGCCGCCGCCGTCGCTCGCGGGAGCCTCTCGAACACCGGGAAGTCTAGGGGCGGGGAGTGCTTCCGTGGTCGCTCCACCGCCATCATTGGCGTCGCAAGGATTGCGGGGTGCTGGACCACGCGGGCTGACTCCGGGTGGCGCGGTCGTGCCTCCGCCTCCGTCGATTGAACATTCTGGCAAGGCGGGCGCCATCTCAGGCCCCGGAGTTGCTGTTGTGCCACCTCCTCCCTCGATGCAGGGTGCAGGGCTTAGCGGCGGCAATGGGCGTGGGGCTTCGACCAACGGAGTGGGCACGGCGGTGGTGCCTCCACCGCCGTCGGTGCAGAGCGGAACTGGCGGTGGATTGATTGCGACGCTGAGTTCGTGGTTCTCGAGCAGTCCGCCCAAAATCGTTCCGCCCCCGCCGCGCTTGCAGGGAGAAGGCGGCGGTGCAGGAGGCGGAGCGGCTCGCGTGGGTTCATTGGCGGGAGGCGGATCGGAAGTTGTGCCGCCACCACCTTCGACGCAGGGTGGTGGCTATGGTCGAGGCCGCGTCACGTCGCTAGGTTCCGGCGGAAACGAAGTGGTGCCACCGCCACCGTCGGTGCAGGGCGCGGGCGGCGGATCGGGTGCGCGAAGCGGATTTGGAAATGGATTGTCCGGCACTGGCGTCGCGGTTGTGCCCCCGCCGCCATCGTTGTCGGGTTCGGGATCGGGACGAGGAACTGGAGCACGCGGCGGCGGATCGTTGTCGAGCGGCGGGGTTGAGGTTGTGCCTCCGCCGCCAACCCTTGCGGGCGGAGGCGGAGGAACGGGCAACGCCGCGAGTGGTGCGGGGAACCGCTTGGGATCGCTCGGCGGGGGAGGGGGTGCGGTCGTGCCGCCACCTCCATCGGTAGCGGGAGCGGGAACCGGAAGCGGTGGGGGGAGTCGGCTGGGCTCTCTTGGCGGCGGTGGTGGAAATGTTGTGGGACCTCCGTCTGCGGGCGGTGGAGGCGGCAATGGCGGTCGCGGCGGAAACGGTGGTGCCGGCGGAGGAGCAGGTACTGGCGACGCCGTGAATGGTGGGACGGCCATCGGAGCGGGATCCATGTCGACCGGGCCGCTGGAACAGATGGATCCGTTGCCTGATGTTCCGGAGAGCGCGCAGAATGCGCCATCGATGAATGAAATTCCGACCGGGCCTTCGGAAGATGTCTCGATGCGACTGATTGCCGTGCCCGGTGGATCGACCAACAGCTCTTTCTTTTCGAAGTATGAGGTGGTATTGGCAGAGCGGACCATCAAACAAGGCCAAAAGGAAATCATCAAGCTTGTGTATGAGTCCCTGCCATATCAGAAGCGGCTTTCGGAGTATGACTGGAGCACGACCAGGATTTACAAGCTGCGCGCGGTAGCCGATCCGCGGTGTGACGAGTCGCTTATGCAGATGATGATGCCGGAGGGCGGGGGAACCCCCGATGCCGATGCCCAGGCAGATGCAAATCGGCTGGCAGCCGAGGTCGGCGACAAGAACACGAAGCTGCATTGCTACCGCACTACAGCCGATGATTTTCAGCGGGCCATTTCGCACGGCAAGTAAGAAAGCTCTTAACCGCAAAGTTCGCTGAGAAATACCGCCAAGTCCGCAAAGAAGAACCATAGTTTTCTTCGCGCGCTTTGCATGACCTTTGCGTCCTTTGCGGTTAAAAGCTCTTCTTGACCGTCGGATTGCCCACAATTGTCCTCCCATTGACTCCCACCCACACCCGGGGTAGGCTTGAAAGCAATGGTAGTTGCCTGCGCCTTGAGGCTCGCATTCCGGCTGGTTTCCACCCTCACGCAAGATAAGCTTTTGCTCAAAAGCGGGACAGGTTCCGGAATATCCGGTCCGAGTACAGGTATGTTTTCTGTGAGTTAGGACGGCAATTGATGGCTGCCGTGCAGGCCGATGTGCCTGCTTCGTTACGGGCCCCCAAGAGAGGAATAACCGACGTCTGAATGAAGAAGAGCATCGAAGTCAGCTCGAACATCGAAACCCTGTTTGGCACGCGCGACGAGAACCTGCATCTGCTTGAAGATGGGCTGAACGTCGCGATTGACCTGCGATCGAATGGAGTCGAAGTCGAGGGAGCGCCGCGGGATGTGGCCCGCGCCGAGCAGGTCTTTGCAGACTACGACCACCTGCAGCGCTCCGGCTTCAGTTTCAACAACGGCGATTTGAACAGCATGTTGCGCGTTGTGACCACCGATCCCAAAGTGACGTTGCGCGCACTGGCCGAGGCGGGCAAGCAGCGCTCGTTCGGGCGCCGTACCGTGCAGCCCAAGAGTTCGAACCAGCGCCGCTACATCGAAGCCATCGAGAAGCACGACATGGTATTCGGCGTCGGTCCGGCCGGAACCGGCAAGACCTATCTCGCCGTGGCGATGGCGATCTCGGCCCTGCTCGCCAAGCGCGTGAATCGCATCATCCTGGCGCGGCCTGCCGTGGAAGCCGGCGAGCGATTGGGATTTCTGCCAGGCACATTGCAGGACAAGATCGATCCCTACCTTCGTCCGTTGTACGACGCGCTCTACGACATGCTCGACCCCGAGAAAGTGGATCGCTACCTCGAGAAGAATGTGATCGAGATTGCGCCTATCGCCTTCATGCGCGGACGTACGCTAAACGACTCGTTCGTCATCATGGACGAGGCGCAAAACACGACTTCCGAGCAGATGAAGATGTTCGTCACGCGGCTCGGCTTCAATTCGAAGGCCGTGATCACGGGTGACATCACGCAGATCGATTTGCCGAATGCGCGCCGAAGCGGGCTGGTGGAAGCGATCGATATTCTGAAGCCCGTGGAGGGCCTCGCGTTCGTCTACTTCGACGAATCGGACGTGGTGCGGCACCATCTGGTGCAGCGCATCATCCGCGCCTACGACGAGCACAAAGCCAGGGTGGCGGAGCAGCAGATGTCGTTGTCACTCGAAGCGAAGGCTGCGGAAGGGCGACCTCCAGAAGCGAAGCTTGCACCCATGGACAACCCCGACTACGAAAGCTCCGGGTTGGTTGAGCGGAATTCGCGCGCAGAGTAATCGGATCCAAAGAGTAGGAGGGCATTCGCTTGCCCTCCTGTTTTATTTGCAGAGCGAAGTCAACGAGCGGCACAAATCTTTCAGGAGAGGGATGGTCATACTGCAAAAACGGGTCGCGGGACTGAACGAGAAGTCGCTCGACCGCTTCGTCGCGCGTGCGAAGCGTGCGGCCGGGGTGCGCGGCGCCGTGACCATTCTTGTGACCAGCAGTACGGAACTTCGCCGGCTCAATCACCGCTTTCGCGGCAAGGACAAGCCTACCGACGTGTTGTCATTTCCCGCCGAAATGATATCGGGTGGCCGCTTTGCGGGCGATGTCGCTATCTCGGCTGAGATTGCCGGACAAAACGCGCGCCGTCTGGGCCATCCGCCCGCTGAGGAAGTGAAAGTCCTCGTTCTACACGGGTTGCTGCACCTGGCGGGCTACGATCACGAATCCGACAACGGGAGGATGGCGAGGCGAGAAACTCGGCTGCGGGAGCAACTCGGGCTGCCGGTGGCGTTGATCGAGCGGGCTGAAAAACCAAGCGCGCCAAAGCGGGCTCGGAGACGGGCGCGATGAACTACGCTGTCGCTGTCGCGCTCATCCTGCTGGTCGGTTTGCTCACGCTGGTCTCGTATGTTGACCGTCTTTACACCGAGATCGGCAAATTCCTGTCGCGCGAATTTCAGGACAACATTGATTCGTTCGAAAAATTGGTCGAGCCGAAACTTCGCGCCAGCCGGTACCGCGCGTCGTTGGCGATGGCGATCCTGGTACAGGTCTTCATGGCTGCCATCGCGATGTCGATCGGCTTCACGGTTTTCAGCGACCAGGCGTGGAGCGTCCAGGAGATTCTGCAAGCGACGCTCAGCCTGGTGTTGATTGTGGTGGTCTTCAACCAGTTCCTGCCGTTTGTGTTTTTCTCGCGTACCAACGGAGCGTGGCTGGTGCGCTGGGTATGGCCGCTGCGGATTTTGATCTACATGGTGTTGCCCATCACGCTCATCCTGGGATTCCTGCAATCGGTGACATCGCTAACCAAGCGACAATCCGAGGAGAAGGCGGAAACTCCAGCGGAGGCGGTCGACGCGCTCATCGAAGCCGGGCAAGAGGAAGGCATTATCCAGGCGAGTGACCGCGATCTGATCCAGTCGGTGGTTGAGTTCAGTGGTAAGACCGTGCGCGAGGCGATGAAGCCGCGCCCCGAAATGGTGGCCGTTCCCGTGAACACCACGGTCGAAGAATTTATCGAGCTCTTGCGCACCAAGCCATTCTCGCGTGTGCCCGTGTATCGCGACTCCATCCACAATATTGTGGGCATCGTCTATGCACAGGATGTTCTACAAGTGCCCGACACGGAGGCCAAGGCTCGTACCGTAGAGTCGCTGATGCGCAAGGATGTGTATTTCGTTCCGGAAAGCAAGCTGGGCAGCGATCTGCTGCGGGAAATGCGCAGAAATAATATCCGCATGGCGATCGTGGTGGATGAGTACGGCGGCGTGGCCGGCTTGCTGACCATCGAAGACCTCGTGGAGGAGATCGTCGGCGAAATTCGAGATGAGCACGAGAAGTCGCAGGTCGTGAAGGAGAACGATCACTCCTACATCGTGCCCGGCAACATGGACGTGGACCATCTCGACGAATTGTTTGGAATCCGCCTGGAAGGGAAAGAAGCGACTACGGTTGCAGGCCTGGTAACCGAATTGGCAGGCCGCATCCCGCAGCGCGGCGAAGTGATCGAAGAAGACGGCTTGCGCTTTGAAGTGCTGGATTCCACGGACCGTCGCGTGGAACGCGTGCGCATCAACGCCGTCGAACCCCGACAGATGAAGCTGATCTAGCGCCGCAATTCTTTTGTTGCCGGTGCTGTTAGACTGCAAAAGGCTTTCTGACCACAGAGGCACAGAGGCACAGAGAAAACCTTTGGGCAAGAACCCACCGGGCTAAAGGGCGCGGGCGAACGTCGCTTCCACGGGTTAGTTTTGGTTTCCTCTGTGTCTCTGTGACTCTGTGGTGAAATGATCTTCCCCTCTTATGCCCTTTCGTTCAGGATTCGTGTGCATCCTCGGCCGGCCCAATGCCGGCAAATCCACCCTGCTCAATGCGCTGGCTGGCGAACGGCTGGCCATCATCAGTCCGAAGCCACAGACCACGCGCAACCGCATTCAGGGAATCCTCAACATTCCCAAGCATGGGAAGCGGTCGGGCGCACAAGTCATCCTGGTCGACACGCCCGGCGTGCACAAGCCCGATAGTTCACTCGGACGCAAGATGATGGTCGAAGTGCACGAGGCGCTCGAAGGTTGCGACCTGATCCTCATGCTTATCGATGTCACGCGGAAGTTGAGTCCGGAAGACAACTTTGCCTTGCAGTTGGCGCAGCGGACGGGAACTCCGGTCTTTCTTCTCCTGAATAAGATCGATCTGGTGCGCGACAAGAAGAAGCTGCTACCGATGATCGAGGACTATCACCGCATGCACGACTTCCGCGAAGTCATCCCACTTTCCGGGTTAAAGAAAGAAGGGCTGGACACGCTGCTCGATGCGATCGTCAAGATCCTTCCCGAAGGGCCGCCGTATTTTTCCGAGGATCAAATCACCGACCAACCTGCGCGGTTCATGGTAGCCGAGATTATCCGAGAGCGGGTGTTGTTGGAGACCAAGGAAGAAGTTCCCTATGCGACGACCGTGGTGGTCGAGCAATTTGAGGAAGGCGCGAAGCTGGTGCGGATTGCGGCAGTTATTTACTGCGAGCGCGACGGTCAGAAGGCCATTCTGGTGGGCAAAGGCGGCCAGATGCTCAAAAAGATCGGCACTTCAGCGAGACTAAACATCGAGCGCATGTTGGGCACCAAGGTGTTTCTCGAGTTATTCGTGAAAGTGCAGCCTGGATGGCGGAATTCGCGCGCTTTTGTGGACGAACTCGATTGGCGTCGGCAGTTGGAAGGGCTGATTGCTCCTCCGGGGCGGCGGGCCGAGCGTAATCGCTAAGATGGCATTTGTCCCCGTCAGCATCTGCCTATAAGATTGTGCCATCGCGTTGTATCTCACCCTGGGGTCAGAAAGAGACTTATGGCCGGCGAGTCCTCCAACGGTTGTAGCTTCGATCCGGACAAGTTAACGCTGAAATTGAAGGTGACGCTGGCGGCTGACCGGGATGCAATCGATCCTGTGGTGCAGGGCATCATGGAAGTCGTGCGCGAAACCAACTGCGCCACCGGCAAAGAAGATGCGATTGAGCTCGCCCTGAGCGAGGCGCTCGCGAATGCGGTCGTGCACGGAGCGAAAGCCGATCCCAAGAAGATTGTGGAATGTGACGTGGCCTGCGATGAAGCGCGCGGCATGCTGATCATTGTGCGCGATCCGGGGCCGGGCTTCGATCCCAATTCCATCCCCAGCCCGGTGATGGGAGAGAATATCTACTCCAATCATGGCCGCGGCATCTTCCTGATTAATGAACTGATGGATGAAGTCCAGTTCAAGAACAACGGCAAAGAGATTCACATGTTGAAGAAGTAGCAGGCCCCGCTATCCGCTTTGCGATTCAAAAACGCGGGCGAGGGTGACAGCGCTATATCTATTCCTTCGCTGCAATTCCTAAAGTCTTCATCTTCCGGTACAAGTGGCTGCGTTCGAGGCCGAGCATTTCGGCGGTGCGGCTGACATTGCCGTGGTTCTCATCAAGCTTCTTCAAAATGTAGTCGCGTTCGTACGCATCGCGTGCCTGATGCAGGCTGGAGAACTCTGCGCCCGCGGCCCGGCGGCTTCCGTCGCGGTAAATAAGCGGCGGCAGGTGCTTGCGTTCGAAGCGGGTGGTGGTGGGATTCATAATGACGATCCGCTCGATGACATTGCGCAACTCGCGTACGTTGCCGGGCCACGAGTAGCGCATCAGTGTTTCAATAGCATCGTCGGTAATTTCTCGCGAGCGACGTCCGTAGGCCGCCGCGAATTCTTTGAGGAAATGCCGCGCCAACAAGGGGACGTCTTCCTTGCGTTCGCGCAAGGGTGGGACAAAGAAGGGAATCACGTTGAGCCGGTAAAACAGGTCTTCGCGAAAGTTTCCCTTGGAAATTTCTTCTTCCAGGTCTTTATTGGTGGAGGCAATCACCCTAACGTCGACGGTGATAGCTTCGGAGCCGCCTACGGGCGTGAAGCGCTGTTCATCGAGCGTGCGCAAGACTTTTGACTGCGTTTTCAGGCTCATGTCACCGATCTCGTC
>Ga0209811_10000089_pt1 | contig 40151 bp, 61 predicted proteins | sample Coa_R1_6_FD_187161 | JGI IMG/M metagenome (GOLD analysis project Ga0209811, IMG submission 187161) | Surface soil microbial communities from Centralia Pennsylvania, which are recovering from an underground coalmine fire. - Coalmine... | ecosystem: Environmental > Terrestrial > Soil >... | reverse complement strand
CGCTGATAAGGCGGGAAAGAAGCTGCGAGGCGATCTTCCAGGAATCAAGGCGAAACATGGAGCGTACGGGAAGGTCCGGAATCGTGCGAAGAAGCCGTTCAGCAAGGAAGCCAAAGCATATCGGGCTGATGTTAAAACGGCATATTTGAAGCATCTCGAATCTTCGGCGAATGAGTTGACGAACATTCGTGGAACTCGCCAGTACACGTTGAAAGAAAAGGGAAAACCGAACACCAGTCAGTACCTCTGGCAAGTTTCGACTCAGCCGATCGCACACGCTGCAGATGGAGTTGGCACTTTTACAGTTCGACCTATTTTCGATGACGAGGGTTACATCATCGACGTAGAGATGGTCGATACCTCGATGGCTCAAACCATGGAGCTAGGTGCTGATTTTTTGCAGCACATGGGCATGAAACTCTAGGAGCGGAGTAAACCATGCCACAACTTCGTGCAACACTGAGACACGCTTGGAACGTGTTTCTCAATAACGATCAACGAACTCGTCCCTATACTCAGTATTACGGCGGCGGCTCTGGAAGACGACCCGATCGCGCGCGACTTCTCGTTTCGAACGAACGTTCGATGATCACCTCGATCAACACGCGAATCAGTATCGATGTCGCCTCCGTAGATATGCGTCACGTAAGATTGGACGATGAGAAGAGGTATCTCGAAGATATTGAGAGCGGTCTCAATAACTGTCTAACAGTGGAGGCCAATCTCGATCAAGCAGCTCGCGCCTTTAGGCAAGATATTGCACATACCCTTTTCGATAGAGGCGTTGCAGCTCTCGTACCAGTTGATACGTCGATCAATCCGGAGACATCTGGAGGATACGACATCCTTACGCTTCGTGTTGGCGAAATTGTGATGTGGTATCCAAAGCATATTCGCGTAAGCGTGTATAATGAAGCGATTGGTCAACGCGAAGAGATTACGCTCAACAAATCTGCAGTAGCTATCGTCGAGAACCCGCTGTATGCGGTTATGAATGAGCCAAATTCGACGTTGCAGCGTCTTATTCACAAGCTCAATCTTTTGGACTCCGTTGACGAGGCTTCTGCTTCGGGAAAACTCGATCTCATTATTCAGCTTCCGTACGTGATCAAGTCCGAGGCACGTAGACAGCAGGCAGAGCAACGTCGTGCAGACATCGAGTTCCAGCTGAAGGGCAGTCAGTATGGAATCGCCTATACGGATGGTACTGAGAAGATCACCCAGCTGAATCGACCCGCCGAGAACAACCTGATGGCGCAGATCGAGTACCTGACTGAGATGCTTTACGGTCAACTCGGTATTACCAAAGAAGTTATGAACGGAACTGCTGACGAAAAGACCATGATCAACTATTGGAATCGGACTGTTGAGCCGATGCTCACCGCAATTGTCGAGGCTATGCGACGAACGTTCTTGACAAAGACGGCGAGAACTCAAAAGCAAAGTGTCATGTTCTTCCGTGATCCGTTCCGTCTCATGCCTATCGGTGATATCGCTGAAGTGGCCGACAAGTTTACTCGTAACGAAATCGCAAGTTCGAATGAGATCAGACAGGCGATTGGTATGGTCCCTCATAAGGACCCGAAAGCGGACCAGTTGATCAACAGCAACATGCCGCAGCCGGTATCGCCTCCATCTGATGGATCTCAGCCTTTGCCAACAGATCAGCCCGTGGCTCCGGCTGGAGAAACTCAACAGATCATGTCGGATTCATTCGATGAAATTGACTCAGCTCTTGACGAGGCCTTTGCGGGGCTGACGTCTAGTAACGGGAGTGGTCCCTAATGGAGTTGCCAGACGGGACAATCCTCATGCATGGGAAAGCTCCATACGATCCACGAAAAGCCCATGAGTACTACATGCGGACAAGGCAGCTCAAAGGTCGAAAGAAGGGGACCAGTTACACGGTCAAGACTGATGGCGGAGGTACTATTCGTCTTTCAGAGCAACAGCTGAAAGAGCAGAAAGCCTACGCCTCCAAGAGAGTCGGTGAGATCAAGACCCGTCTACTTGAATTGAGCGCAAAACTTAAAGAGATGAAAGCTGCTGCTCAACGAAAGACGGTTCATAAACCGACCGCGGCGGATCGTTCGAAGACTAAGCGTGATGCCAGGAAGTACAGAGAGAAGCATCGTTCGGAGCTCGCTTCAAAAGCACGAAGAAGAGCGAGCAAGACCCACTCATCGAAGTCACATACCAAACAGAGTGGAGTCGTTGAGCTCGAACATAAGATCGTCAAGATTCGGAGCAATCTTCGAGCTGCAGTGGCTAAGCAGAGAGCGCTGGCTGCAGCCACTAAGAACGGTTAGTGCACAATGTTCCCAAGACTGAAGAAGGACGGTCAAAATGGGAGAACAGGCTAAGCCTGATTTCAGCGGCTGGGCCACGAAAGCTGGGCTCCGATGCGCAGATGGCCGCGTCATCATGCCCGATGCCTTCAAGCATCAGGATCAAGCACGCGTTCCGCTTGTCTGGCAGCATGGGCACAACGATCCCGGCAACGTACTCGGCTACGCAACGCTCGAACACCGCGAGGAAGGCGTCTACGCTTACGGTTTCTTCAACGACACCGACGGGGCGAAGAACGCCAAGACGCTGGTGACTCACGGCGACATCGTGTCGCTATCCATCTATGCGAATCAGCTCACCGAGCGCGCCAAGCAGGTGTTCCACGGCGTTATTCGTGAGCTGAGCCTTGTTCTCTCGGGTGCGAATCCGGGAGCTCTTATCGACTTCGTGACGATTCAGCACGGAGACGGTGACCTGGTCACTCTCGAAGACGAAGCCGTCATCTACACCGGAGAAGAGCTTGTCCATTCCTCCGTCGAATCTTCGGAAGAGAAGGAAGAGAAAGAAGAGAAGGACGAAGAGGACGACGAGCAGCTCGAACACGCCGCCGGTGATGGTGGAGAGGGAGATGGTCCAACAGTCCAGGAAGTCTACGACGGCATGACCGAAGAGGAGCAAGCGGTCGTGCACTACATGGTGGGCGCTGCGCTGGAAGCAGCCGCCTCAGACGCAGCATCCCATTCCTCTCTCGAGGACGACAACGAGTCCAAGTCCAAGGAGGACAAGGACAAGGACAAGGCCAAGTCCGAAGAGAAGGAACTCGTCCATGGTGATCAAACTGGAGAGGAAGGACGCCGAATGTCTCGGAATGTCTTCGAGCAGCAGCAGGGAGGCGAGAAGAAGAAGCAGGTTCTCTCACACGATGCGATGAGCGGTATCGTTTCGGATGCGATTCGGACCGGCTCGCTGAAGGAGGCCGTCGAGGCCTACGCCTTCAAGCACGGGATCGAGGACATCGAGACCCTCTTCCCCGACGCTCGTGCAGTCACCGATACCCCGGAGTTCAACAGCCGGCGGATCGAGTGGGTTCAGGGTGTCATCGACGGCACGAAACACTCGCCGTTCTCGCGCATCAAGTCGCTCGTGGCCGATCTCACGTACGAGGACGCTCGCGCTCGCGGCTACATCAAGGGCAAGTTCAAGAAGGAGGAGTGGTTCGGAGTCGCGAAGCGGACCACGTCTCCCAGCACGATCTACAAGAAGCAGAAGCTGGATCGCGACGATATCGTCGACATCACCGACTTCGACGTCGTGATGTGGCTGAAGGCCGAGATGCGTCTCATGCTCGACGAGGAGATCGCTCGTGCCGTCCTGATCGGAGACGGTCGGGCAGTTGACAGCGACGACAAGATCAAAGATCCGGCCGGCGCGCAGGACGGGGCAGGCATTCGCTCGATCCTGCACGACCACGATCTCTACGCGACCACGGTCACGCTCGACGACAACGATACACCCGACAAGGTCGTCGACTCGGTCGTCAGTGCGATGCAGTACTACAAGGGCTCGGGATCGCCGACGCTCTACACCACGCTTCCGATGCTCACGAAGCTGCTGGTGCATCGTGACAACGACGGTCATCGTCTCTGGAGGACCGTCTCCGAGCTCGCGTCCGAGATGGGCGTGTCGACCATCGTCACCGTCGAGGTCATGGAAGGCGAAGACGATCTCATCGGGATCGTCGTCAATCTCAAGGACTACACGATCGGTGCCGACAAGGGCGGAGAGGTCAACTTCTTCGACGACTTCGACATCGACTACAACCAGTACAAGTACCTGTACGAGACCCGCATCTCCGGTGCACTCACGAAGATCCTCTCGGCGCTCGTCATCAAGAGGGCTCCCGCGGGCGCATCGCTCGTGGCTCCTCAGGAGCCGGACTTCGACGGCACCAAGGTCACCGTCAAGACGACTCCGCATGTGACCTATCGCAACAAGAACACAGGCGCCACGCTGACGACCGGTAGTCCGGTCACGTTGGCAGAGGGCGAGTCGTTGACGGTCGAGGCGACAGCCGACTCTGGGTACTACTTCGCCAGCAACCAGGGCGACGAGTGGACGTACACGAATCAGAGCTAAGGTAGGTCCTCCATGGCAAGGTTCTTTGGTCGCGTCGGTTATGCCGGCGAACAAATAGAGACGGCGCCAGGCGTATGGACAGATGAGATCACGGAGCAAACATATTACGGAGATGTTGTTCGCAATTCTCGAGAACTCCGCGAAGGTGAGAATCTCAATCCGAATCTTAGCGTCCAAAACTCGATATCTATCGTGGCTGACGAATTTGCTATCGATCATATCTTTGCCATTCGCTACGTGGAGTGGGCGGGGGTTCTGTGGACCGTTTCCAGCGTCGAAGTCCAGAGCCCTCGCCTCCTTCTGCGACTAGGGGAGGTGTACAATGGGCCAACGCGTAGAACTCCACCAGATCCTTGAGGCCCTCGCTCCGAACGTATATTTTCAGCCACCAACTAACGTTCAGCTGAAGTATCCGTGTATCGTCTACAAACGAGATTTCGCAACCACTTTTTTCGCGGATAACGATCCGTATAAGCAGACCTTGCGGTACATGGTCACCGTAATCGATCGCGATCCGGATAGTGCAATTCCAGCGAAAGTTGCTGCTTTGCGAATGTCGTCGTTCAACCGTTTCTTCACAGCTGATGAACTCAATCACGACGTCTACGTAGTATACTTCTAGGGAAAGGAAGGACATGGCCCCTCTCACATGGGACCAGGTCGGCGATCGGTTCTACGAAACGGGTGTGGATCGCGGAGTTCTGTATATCCCGGACGCTGCGGGAGTGTACAACAAGGGCTACGCGTGGAACGGCCTCACCACGGTCACCGAGTCGCCGTCCGGAGCGGACTCGAATCCGCAGTACGCAGACAACATCAAGTACCTGAACCTCGTGTCGGCAGAGGAGTTCGGGGCCACCATCGAGGCGCTCACCTACCCGGACGAATTCGCGGAGTGCGATGGCACGGCCGCTCCGTCTCCGGGAGTCGCCGTCGGTCAGCAGGGTCGGAAGATCTTCGGTCTGAGCTACCGGACGAAGGTCGGCAACGACGTGGACGGGGCGGATCATGGCTACAAGCTACACCTCGTCTACGGAGCTCAGGCCGCTCCGTCGGAGAGGGCATACGCCACAATCAACGACTCCCCGGAAGCGATCACCTTCAGCTGGGAAGTCACCACCCAACCCGTTCCCGTCACGAATCTCAAGCCGACATCTCAGATCACCATCGATTCCACCAAGGTCGATGCAACCGATCTGGCTGCTCTGGAGGACCTGCTGTACGGAAAGGCCTCGGTCGAGGCCGCTCTTCCGATGCCGGACGCGGTCATCGCACTCTTCGCCGGTCCGTAATCTCTCTTCGACAGGAGACTAGAGAATGCTTACTATTGTCGTTCCGGGTCCTGAAATGTATGACGAAAAAGCAACTGAATTCGTCACCGAAGGTGATTTCACCTTGGAGCTAGAGCATTCTCTGGTCTCACTGTCAAAATGGGAGTCAAAACACGAAATTCCGTTTCTAGGCAAAACTGAGAAGACGTCCGAACAAGTTCTAGACTACATAAGATGCATGACGTTGACCCCCAAAGTTCCAGAGGAAATTTTCTCCAGACTCTCTGAAGAGAATTTGGAGGCCATAAACGCCTATCTTGACGCTAAGATGACAGCTACGTGGTTCAACGAACCTCCTGGCGCCCCACAAAGTCGTGAAGTGATTACTGCGGAGCTCATCTATTACTGGATGGTTACGTTTACCATTCCGTTCGAATGTCAGTATTGGCATCTAAACCGATTGTTCACGTTGATTCGAGTGTGTAACATCAAGTCCGCCAAGCCGAGAAAGATGACTAGAGCGGAAATTGGAGCTCGGAATCGTGAACTTAATGCTCGGAGGAAGGCTCAGCTAGGCACTAAAGGATAGAAAGGGGGTGACGTGGCAACTCTTGTGTGGGACAAACTAGATGAACGGTTGTATCAACTTGGAGTTGATCGAGGAGTTTTGTATCTCGAAGATGGTACAGCGGTTGCGTGGAACGGTCTTACTGGTGTTGAAGAATCTTCGGACAATGAAGTCAAGGTGTTTACTCTCGATGGGGTTCGTTATTTGGTGAATTTTACCCCGGGGGATTTTTCGGCAAAACTAAAGGCTATTACCTATCCCGACGCCTTCGAAGACGTAAACGGAATTGCCAGGCCTTCCCCTGGGTTCTCGTTTCATAATCAGCCAGCAAAAAGTTTTAGCCTCACCTATCGAACTCGAGTGGGTAACGCACTCGAAGGTCATGACTTCGGATACAAGATCCATATTCTGTACAACGTTATCGCGGATCCCGAAAGCATCGGGTATACAACCTTGCAAGACTCATCGGTGCAACCCATCGAGCTTACCTGGACACTGACAGGAACCCCACCTAAGATTACAGGACATCGTCCAACTGTTCATATTTCGATCGATTCGACTAAAACTCCTCCCGAAGTCTTGAATCTCATCGAGTCATCTTTGTATGGAACAGAAGCGACTAGTCCTATTCTTCCGTCGATTGAAGAGCTCGCCGAATACTTCGGATATTTGGGCGCTCTACTCATCGTTGATCACGGTGATGGTACCTGGTCTGCGATCGACTATTCAGACACTTATATTTCTATGGTGAGCGATACCGAATTCCAGATTGATGATGCCGATGTTGTGGTTGTCGATCCGGATACGTATCAAATTTCGTCCACAAACGTCAGCGGATCGGGCTAGGGAGGTGAGATGGCGACAATCACGGGGTACACGGCGGAAAGAATGCAAGAGATCGAAGATGAGTCTATTGTCGGTGGAACAGTTACCGGTGGAACTCTATATTTGACTCGTAGAGACGGAACGCCGATCAATGCTGGGTCTGTGGTGGGTCCACCTGGTCCGGTGGGTCCCGTTGGTCCTGGAGGAACGTTCATTCCAGGCGAAATGCGTCTGTGGCCGGGGAGTGTTCTTCCAAATCCCGCTACTTATGGAACATGGGTTTGGGCTGACGGTGCGGTTTACGTTGTTGCACAACACCCTCTCGCAGCAGGCAACATCGCTGCAGCATGGCGCACTTTCGGAGGAGCTAGTGATCCTGGAGTGGCCAACTTCCGTGTTCCTGATATGAGAGGTCTTGTTCCGGCGGGCCTGGATCAGATGCCGGGAGGTACTCGAGCTAATCGCATGACTCGTGCTGTTGCTATCACTCTTGCGGGAAAGACAGGTGAAGAGACTCACGTCATCACCATCGCGGAGATGCCGTCGCATACTCACAACTCCAACGGAGCGGGCACGGCTGTTGGTAGCACGACTGCTCCTGCCAAGGCCAACACCACAACCAGTTCTGACCTCGTGACGAAGGCCACGGGAGGTAGTGGAGCGCACGAGAACGTTCAGCCAACCGTGTTCGTTCCGTACATCATATGTCTGGACGGCTGACATGCCTAGGTTCGAACTCTCAGGAACGCTATATCTTCCCGATCCCATTGTCCTGACGTTCGCCGCGAATCAGAACTTCATTCCAGCTACATATTTGGCGTTGGGGTATAAGCTTTTCGATGTAATCGTTATCGGCGCCGGAGGCGGAGCTGGTGGCGGTATTGACAGCGCAAATGCTGGAAACTTGCTCCGAATCTACGGTGGAGGAGGAGGTGGGGGAGGACTTCATCGCGTTCAAGGTCTCTTGTCGCAGCTGCCAGCAACAGTTCCGGTTGTTGTTGGTGTTGGTGGGGGAAGAGGAAACAATCACGCCAGCAACATTTCTCTTGTAACTGACGGAGGAAACGGCGGATATTCGTCTTTTAACACCAACACCGCCCAAGCGTCTGGTGGTACAGGTGGATACGGCGTTCGTGTCAACTCGACGACCGGGGACCCGCAAGGTTGGGGTGGATACGGTGGTCTCGGTGGTCGATCCGCAGCAGGAGGAGGTGGTAACCAGGGGTGGACCTATGCGAACGCTAACATCACTACTCCTCCGATTGCTATGAGTGGTGGAGATGGCGCATACGCGAATGGTATCGGAGCTGGTGCTGGTGGAGGCGGAGGAGGGCAAGGTAAGTACGGAGCTGCTCCTAATCTATATTTGACGGCTGGCGCCGGAGGTCGTGGGTCGTACAACTCAACCGATCTCAGCTATTACTGTTCTGGTCAACCGATTGCAGTCGATGGTGGTCTCACTTCTCCATTTCCTGCCATCATTCCTGGTGGCGGTGGTGGAGGAAAGGCCACTCTACTCAATGGTCTTCCAACGGTTTACGGAAGCGGTAAGGGCTATGCTGCTGGTGATCCCGGTATCGTGGTCCTTCGTCTTACCGCGGAGTAAGCATGGCGGGCCCTATTACGTTCACTCAGAAGGGATCGTTCAGGAATACTGAACGATATTTGAGAAGACTTAGTGCGCCAAAACGTCTTGAAATTCTTGAGAGATACGCCACTCAAGGAGTTAATGCGTTGTCAAATGCCACACCTATGGACTCAAGTGAAACTGCAAATTCTTGGAGTTATTCCATCGTTCAACGACCGGGATATTACTCCATTAGGTTCCACAATAGCCACGTTGTTGATGGTATTCCCGTTGCAATTCTTATTCAGTATGGACATGGAACTGGTACGGGCGGATATGTCCAAGGTCGGGACTACATCAATCCGGCTGTGCGTCCTATATTTGAAGAGATGGCCAACAAAGCGTGGGAGGAGGTGACCAGAGTCTAATGGCGACTCCTATTGACGATAAAGTCGTAGCAATGAGTTTCGAGTCGAGTAAGTTCGAACGAGGCGTAAACGATACTATCAATTCACTCGACAAGTTGAAGAAGGCATTGACGTTCAAAGACGCTGGTGCTGGACTCGAGAGTGTTAGTCGCGCAGTGGGTCACTTCCAACTTAATCGAATCGGTGACGCAGCCGAGAACGTTCAGAAACGTCTTCGTGCGATGCAGCTCGTGGCTATCAGTGTTCTGGGAAATATTGCTGCGTCTGCTGTTCGATCAGGAGCTCAGTTCGTAAAGTCATTCACACTTCAACCTCTTATTCAGGGTTTTCAAGAGTATGCGACGAATCTGAATGCTGTTCAGACGATTCTGGCCAACACGCAGGCCTCAGGCGCAACTCTCAAGGACGTCAACTCTGCTCTGCTCGATCTGAATAAGTACTCTGACAAGACGATCTACAACTTCAGCCAGATGGCCAAGAACATCGGCACATTCACGGCTGCTGGTGTGGATCTCAAGACTTCAACCGCTTCGATCAAAGGTATCGCTAACCTAGCTGCTCTCTCGGGTTCGAATGCAGAGCAGGCTTCTACAGCGATGTATCAGCTTTCTCAGGCCATATCTGCAGGACGAGTCGGGCTGCAGGACTGGAACTCGGTTGTCAATGCGGGTATGGGCGGTACGGTCTTCCAGAGAGCACTTGCCCAGACGGCCGAAGCTATGGGCACTTTGCAAAAGGGCGCCGTCAAACTCGAAGGCCCGATGAAGAATGTGTCGATTCATGGAGAGTCTTTCCGGCAATCGATGCAGGCAAAACCGGGTCAGCAATCTTGGTTGACATCGAAAGTTCTTACTACCACTCTTAAGCAGTTCACTGGCGATCTGTCTGATGCTGAGCTCGCTGCTATGGGATTCAACGAAACGCAGATCAAAGCGATTCAGCAGACGGCAAATACCGCCATGCATGCCGCGACCGAGGTCAAGACACTTTCACAAGTTCTCGATGTCGCGAAGGAGACCGCCGGCTCGGGTTGGGCTCAGACCTGGCAGGTTATATTTGGTAACTTTGGTGAGGCCAAAACGACCTTTACCGCCCTTTCGAACACGATCAACGGTTTCATCAACGCTAGCTCGAATGCCCGTAACAAGGTGTTGGCTGATTGGAAGGAACTTGGTGGAAGAACCGTTTTGATCAACGCTATCAAGACAGCGTTTGAAGCTCTAAAGCAAATTTTGACGCCTATCGGTAAGGCATTCCGGGATATTTTCCCTGCGAAGACGGGAAAACAACTTTATGAGCTCACGCTAAGATTCCAGCATCTCGCTGAAGCTATGAAGCCAAGTACTCAGACCATCGAGAACTTGAGGAAGACGTTCCGAGGCGTGTTTGCGCTTCTCGATATTGGTAAGCAGATTGTCAAGGGTATATTTACGATGTTCGAGCACCTTTTCCATTCTGTTGGAGCTGGTAACGGTGGTGTTCTGAAGTTTACGGGCAACCTTGGTGATCTGATTGTAGCTTTCGATAAATGGTTGAAGAAGGGCAGCAAGGTCTCTGAGTTCTTCGGAAAGATTGGCGATTCTCTTTCCAAGCCTCTTCAGATGATTCTCAAGTTGAAGGATGCTCTTGTCACTCTATTTTCGGGACTTTCCTCCGGGGGAGTTTCTGATCAAGTAGGCGGAATGACCAAGGCGTTCACTCCGTTTAAGCAGTTGGTCGAGGCTATTGAGAAAGCTTGGAGTAGGTTCACCGATTCGATCGCGAACGCCGATATTCAGCCCGCACTCGACAAGATCATCCAGTTGATTCAAGGTTTCGGAACAGCTATTGGCAAAGCTGCGTCCACTATGAGTTTCGAGCCCATTCTCTCCGTTATTCGAACCGGTCTTCTCGGAGGCATGTTCGTTATTCTGAAGCGCTTCCTAGGCAAGGGGTCTCTCCTTGAGCAGCTCAGTAATACGGGCGGAGGGTTCGTCAAGAATCTGTCAGGTATGTTCGATAATTTGACGGGTTCACTAAAGGCTCTACAAACAAACATCAAGGCCGACACACTCTTGAAGATCGCAAAGGCAGTCGCATTTCTTACTGCATCTGTGATCGGACTGTCGTTCGTCGATCCCGAGAAGCTTAAGTCCGCTCTCGCAGGGATGACCGTCGCGTTCGGTCAGCTTCTGGGCGCAATGGCGATCCTTACCGCTACGACAAAGACGACCGGCTTCATCAAGCTTCCGGTTATTTCTGCCGCTCTAATCGAGCTGGCTTTCGCTATGGACCTTATGGCGCTGGCGGTTCTTGCGCTCAGTCGATTGGATTGGAATCAGCTTGGCAAGGGTTTGGCTGGAGTTGGAGGTTCGCTCGCCATTCTCGCAGCCGCTGCTGGTCCTCTAGGTAAGGGAGCGCCAGGTCTTATTCGAGCGGGCATCGGCGTTACTGCTCTTGCTATCGGTCTTAACCTTATGGCTCTGGCTGTAAAGCAATTCGGCGGTATGAATTTGAAGGAGCTAGGAAAGGGTCTCGGTGCCGTAGCTATATCTCTCGGCCTGATCGCAACGGGGGTTGAGGGTATGCCCACAGAGCGGATGATCGCGGCCGGTATTGGACTCATCGGAATCGCTTTTGCTCTCAGAATTATGGGTAATGTCTTCGAGAAGTTCGCCGGTATGAACTTGAAACAGCTAGGTAAGGGCATGTTGGGCGTGGGTGGATCTCTTGTTGCAATCGCTTACGCGATGGAGCTGTTCCCACCAGAGATGCCCTTGATCGCTGCCGGTCTTCTCGTTGTCTCCTTTGCGCTTGGACGAATCGCTAAAGCCGTTCTAGCCATGAGCAAGATGGGCTGGATGGAGATAGCAAGGGGTCTTGCGGCTCTTGGTGGAGCGCTACTCATATTGGCCGGAGCTATGGTTCTCATGCAAGAGTCTGTTGCTGGAGCAGCGGCTTTGACCGTCGTTTCTGCCGGTATATTTCTCTTGTCCAAGGCTCTCGTCTCTCTAGGGAAGCAGTCATGGGGCCAAATTCTGAAAAGTCTGGTTTCTCTTGCAGCCGCGCTTGTGATAATTGGCGCCGCCGGTATTTTGCTAACCGAAGCAATTCCTTCCCTTCTGGGACTTGGCGTTGCTCTGGTGCTTATCGGTGGGGGTCTTGCATTGGCGGGCGCCGGAATTGCATTGATCGGTGTCGGACTTAGTGCAATAGCTGTTGCTGGCCCGACAGCAGTCGGGATTCTTATTTCCGCGCTTACACAACTGGAGAAAGCGCTAATCGAGAACATAAAGAACATCATTCTCGGGGTGCTTCAGATCGTCGATGCGCTTGCCGCAACCGCTCCGAAGTTCATGACTGCGATTGTGAAGATCCTTAATACCGTTGTCGATGGTCTGATCAAGATTCTTCCAAAGCTCGTTCAGCTAATCGAAGCGTTGGTTGACGCGATAGTGAAGATTTTCCATGACAAGCAGGACAAGATTATCCAAGCGGGTATCGATCTTATTCTTGCTCTGCTGATAGGAATTCGTAACAACATCGGTGCCGTGGTTAAGGCCATTCTCGATATTATTACCAACATCTTGAATGCCATAGCGAAAAATATTGGAAGGATCGTCAACGCCGGTCTAAACGTGCTTCTAGCGCTTATTAAGGGCATCGCAAGCGGATATACAAAGGTCATCTCGACGGCGGTCACTATCGTTACGAAATTCCTTGAAGGTATCGCCAACAATCTCGGGAAAATTGCCACAATGGGCTTGAATATTCTCGCCAAATTCCTTGGAGCGATCGCTGGTGGAATTAATCGTGTCATCACAGCAGGTGCAAACTTGGTCGTCAATATTCTTACCGGAATCGGGAACAACATTGGTCGAGTTGCTACCGCCGGTACAAACATGATGATCCGGTTCATGAACGCCCTTGTCAAGGAGTCTCTCAAGCTTGTGGACGCCGGAGCTCGCGCTGTTATCCGGTTCTTGAACGGTATCGCGGACGCTATCGACAAATACGAACCTGAGATGATCCGTGCTGGTAATCGCATCGGCATTGCGATTGCTAAGGGGATAATCAAGGGCATGGCCGGCTCAGCTAAGGATGTCGCCAAAGCTGGAATCGACCTGGCCAAGGGTGCCGTCGGTGGGATCGCTGGACACCTAGGCTTCAATTCTCCCGCAAAGGCGCTTATTCCTATTGGTCAGGGCATCGGCGAAGGTATGGCTATGGGGATGGACGATCACAAAAATGTGATTGATAGTGCGATCGCCATGTCCAAGAATCTCATATCTTCAGTTACGAACATCCTCGGAATTGCCTCTCCCTCCAAGGTGTTCTTCCAGATTGGCCAGTACGTCACTCAAGGATTCGCGGAAGGTATTCGTGGATCTGCCGATGACATCAAGAACGCATGGGCCGAAATGGATCAGAAGCTTCTCGAAACAGCACGAGGAGCGAGAGAGACGATCGCTTCAGAAAGGGCCAAACTCAAGGACGAGATGGCTCAGGCCAAGCCGGACGCCGCTGCGGTCAAGAAGGCACAGGACATCATCTCTCAGAACCAAGCACTGTTGGACAAATCTGTTGCTGGTCATATTCTTCTGACTCAGACGCTAGCCTATACAAAGGGTCAGTTGATGGGTCTGGCGAATCAATACGACTCGGTAGCTACGAAACTCGATGCGGCGCAAAAGAAGCTTGCTGATCTCAAGAAAGAGCGCGACGCTGCAATTCAGGGATTTACCGATCAGTATTCGACGCTTCCCGATGTTGTCACAACGGACGCCGAAGGCAATGCTATCGATCAGCTAGCGACGTATGAGGACGCTCTTAAGCATCAGGCAGACGCTGTGGCTGCATATCAGTCGACTCTTGATCAGCTCCGAGCTCTGGGTCTGGACGACGCAACGTACCAGAAGCTTCTCGAGGAAGGTACGGCCGATCAGCAGTTCGCAACTCAGCTTCTTGCTGGTGGAAAGACTGCGGTCCAGGGTTTGAACACTCTCGACGCTCAGCTCAAGAAGAACGCCACTGTTCTTGCTCAGCACGCTGGGCATAATCTCAAGGATGCTGGTGTCGCTGCAGCTCAGGGAATTGTTCAGGGGCTCAAGACGCAGGAGAGCACCATTCGTAAGGAGATGGAGACTATTGCTCGGATCATGGTCAAAGCTCTGAAGGACGAGCTCGGCATCAAGTCTCCGTCTAAGGTGTTTGCCGAACTTGGTCGATATTCGATGGAGGGCTTCTCGGCAGGGTTCTCCGGCGCAGCTGGTGCGATTACAGATGCTGCTATGGGTGCTCTCGAAGGAGTTAAGAAGACTATCGGCGATATTTCAGACGCGATCGCGACGGGCATTGACAGTAACCCGGTCATCACCCCAATTCTCGATCTAAGTCAAGTTCAAGCTCAGGCTTCCGATCTGGCTTCTCTAACAAAGATGACGCCAATTTCGACGGCAACGTCGTTTGGACAAGCGTCCGCTATATCTGCTATGCAGCAGCCGCCTACGACGGACGAAACCGTAGGTACTGTTGCTGGGACGAACATCAAGTTCGAGCAGAACAACTACTCGCCAGAAGCTCTCAGTGAGATCGAGATCTACAGACAAACCAACAACGTGCTCTCGCAGCTCAAGACCGCTGCCGGAATAGCGTAAGGAGGGAAAGCCGTGCTGACTAAAGTGCAAGCATATAGCTCATGGCATTCAGCTCCTACGCTGGCCTTGAGCCCTGCTGGTAGAGAAGAGACAGATCTTCTTCAAATTCGTGATATTCAAGGACTGGACCCAGTCAAAGCTGGGATTTCTTCAACTCCTCTAGGGTCGGTCGACGGAACGTCGATTGGAGGAGCAAGCGTCGAGAATCGCAATATTGTCCTTACGATCCGTCCGAACCCGGATTGGGACACGTGGACATACGAGAGTCTTCGTCGTCTTCTGTATACATATTTCATGCCTAAACGAGATGTTCGGCTGGTCTTCTATAGCAACGATTTGGACACTGTCGATATCTACGGTGTTGTCGAAAGCGTCGCCGTCAATCAGTTTAGCAAAGATCCTGAGCTGGTAGTGTCGATTATCTGTCCTGATCCATATTTCACGTCGTTGGATCCGACAGTTGTTACAGGGAAGACCGTTCCTCCAGGAGGAGCAGTAACGGTTGTCAACTATCCTGGAAACGTTGAAACGGGATTGAATCTCAAAGTCACTTTCGCGGCGGGACAACCAGCTCCCTCGTATATCGCCGTTCAGATCGGAAATCCACGGCTTCAGTACTTCAGCGTGGTCGCGACAGTTTCGGCTACGTCATATTTCGAGATGAACACGGTTCAGAAGAACAAGTACATCAATAACGTCGGTATTGGTACGGGCGTCTTCACGAATCTTTATTCCAAGATCAACATTCGTGAAGGTTCCCTGTGGCCTAATCTTGAATCGGGTGATAATCAGTTCTTCGTCATCACAGATGTCGGTCTTCACGATTGGACGTTGACATATTCCGAAAGGTTTGGAGGACTCTAATGGAGTTCTTCACGTTTGATCGCTTGTTTCAGAAGTCTGAAGTCATAGACACGTTCACTTCTGCCATCTGGACAGTGCGATATTACGGAGATGACGAATTCGAGATTGTTCTTCCGCTATCGATGGACAATATTCGTATGTTGGCGGTTGGTACTTTCATAGGTCTTGTAGGGTCGGATAGACCAATGATCGTCGAAACTATGAGCGTTGAGAAGAATCTCCTCAAGGTAAAGGGCATTTCACTCCCACCTTGGCTCAATAACCGAATTCTGCGAAAGTCGAACAAGCATGAAGATCGATATTGGTACTTGTCGGGTCAACCCGCTGGACAAGCTCTTTGGACCATGATTTACAACATGTGTTCGTATGACAGTCCCTTCGTTCAGGGATGGTACGATTACGGAATCGGACATGCTCATCAGCTAGGAATCACTGGATTGACTCTTGGCCGATATGATACGTCGGGTCCTAACGTTGACTTGGCAATTCCTTACGGTCCTCTCTATGACGCGTTGCGACAAGTTGCTGAAGGTTACGGGATCGGAATGCGTATTCTCTTGTCGTACACAACTGACAAACCGTACTATGTTATGGATTCGGGTATTTTCAATCCCAATGGCTATACTAATCCGGGATACTTCCTCGAGTTCACAAGTTACAAGGGAGTCGATCGAACAAGTTCTCAAACAACATATCCTGCGGTTCGATTTTCACCACAGTTCGATTCGTTGACCGACATCAAAGAAATGCAGTCGGCTTCGGGTCAGAAGACTGTCGTCTACGTATTCGCGCCGTCAAATCCCGGAGGATTGGCAACAGGAATGGCCGCCGCCGCAGCTCGTTCGTACAACCAGTGGGAAAACACCGATGGTACGAGACGAGATCTTTGGTGGGCAGATGTGCGCGCTTTGATGGTCTTTGCTGATGATATCACCACTGACCAGGTTGGAACAAGCGCAGCCAATCTCAAAGCCGTTTTGAATGCTCGTGCCACAACTGAGCTCAAAGCTCGACCATTTCTCATTGCCGTAGATGGTGAGATCGTTCCAGGAAACCAGTTCAAGTATGGTGTTGATTATGGGCTCGGCGATATTATCGAAGTTCAAGGTAACAGTGGAGCAATTTCAGCCGCGATGGTTACTGAATTTATCCGTTCTCAAGACTCGAATGGAGAGAGATCATATCCCACCGTCGTTTCACTTACCCCGAGTAACTAGATGGCTACCGATACATTGGTTTGCCTGTTCGTCCTTCTCGTAGGGATCGTTCTAGGCTACGTTATCAAGTCATATTTGGTCGGACGCTCCAAGAGCGGGACGATTGTCGTGACCAAGGAAGGTGGTCGAACTCTATATTCACTCGAGCTAAGCGAGTATCCCGAAAAGCTCGAATTCAAGAAGATGGTCGTCTTTGACGTTGACGCTTCAGGAGAAAATCCCGATCGCGAGTGAAACTTGGCCTATAATGGGACTCAACTAAAGGAGCGTCAATGTTTTGGACGAAAAATCCCGAACCACCGAAGTACTACCAGAGCCTTCTGGAGAAAGAACTCGAGCTCGCCATCGCTAGCTTGAGCGGTTATCAGCCGAACACCAAGGAATACAGCACCGTGCTGGCCAACATCGAAAGACTGCACGAGATGATGATGAAACAGGAAAGAACAAACAACCGAAAGTCATCGTCCGTGAGTAAGGATGCGTTGGTCGGCGCAGGCGCGAACCTTGTGGGTATCGCGATGATCCTCAAGCACGAGTGGGCTCATCCAGTAACCTCGAAGGCACTAGGCTTCGTGGGTCGGTTGCGTTAGAAACAACAGCCCAAGAAGAGTCGAATAGGCGGGGCCGCGAAAGCGGCCTTTCCTATTTTTTTCGCACGTAAAACAGGGCTTATAGTGAAAACTACGAAAGGAATGCATGATTCGCAAATATGCCATTGCTCTCGAAGAGAAAAATTTGGAGTTGATCCAAGTCTTGAACAAGGCCGTCCCGGTCGAGCCAAAAGATGGAATGTATTTCGTCTTCTACGCTGGACCGATGATGACCGAAGTTCAAAGTCCTATGATCATCACCGAAAACGATCTCTACGATGAGTACGGTTATGCTAGGGAAAACATCACCTTCCTATTGTAATAACGTAAAGAGAGTCCCTAATACGGATTCTCTTTTTTCGCACATAAAACAGGGCGTATAATGAAAGGTAAACTATCTCGAAAGGAGGTGTAATGTTCAATCGAACTCAAGCTCTTGCGGGAATCGTGATTATTCGCGAGCTATACGGTCTTCATCTGACCTGGAACTTGAAGAAAGGATTTCGTAGACTGTGTGACAGTCACGAGATTCAGATGAAAGTCAAGGAAATCCAGATTGATGAACTGGTCCGTGTACTCGAGAGACATAACGTTCCCCGTGAAGAATTTGAGCCTGTGATTGCCATCAGCACTCCACGCTCGAAGTAGTTCAGCTTCAAGAAGAGGATCCAACACGGATTCTCTTTTTTTCGCGAAAAAAACAGGGAGTATAGTGAAGATCAAACCAATTTAAGGAGACATCAAAATGTTCGTAACTATGCTTACCGTCTGGATTCGCGTCCAGCAAACGTCAGTGTATGTTGGACTTTCAGACGCCCTACCTGGCCTGATCTAGAAAAGGAACCCCATAAGGGGATTTCCTTTTTCTAAACCTTTCCCATTTTTTTTCGCGAGAAAAACAAGGTGTATAGTGAAACTACTAACGAAAGGATTTCCCATGAAGGACTTCCCCAACAAGGTTGGAAGGCATCTCCGTCGGAACGCCAAGAAGTACATCGTCATCGCCGGCACGACCACACTGGTCGTCGTCGCGTACGGCGCGCTTCTGACCGTCAACGACATGGAGACCTTCCTTCAGGAGAAGGGACTGTTCGAGGAGTGGCAGAACCAGCCCGTCGCGTAGTTCCCGAAAGAGGAGTCGAAACCCGGCTTCTCTTTTTTGTTCGCGAAAAAAACAAGGTGTATAATGGAGAAGGAAGCCGTGGTACCGGAGACAGTAATGTCAAAGGCTAATCGCGTCACGGCTATAAGGATCGAGCTACACCAGTGTCCTCCTTCTCTTTTTTGTTCGCGAAAAAAACAGGGTATATAGTGAGAATGGAGCCATGCTCCCGTACTTGCGAGTCCGGGATGTAGTGTGGCTAGTTGACCTGGGACAGAAAACCATACCAGCAGACATTCTCTTTTTTTTCGCGACCGAAAAAACCCCGGGGGGTAATTTCCTCCCAAGTCGCAGATATTACTTCGTAAAGGAGAAGTACTCGTGCCTAAATACGCCATCAAGGTCACTCCTGAAACGCTTCCGTTCTGTGAGTTCATTCACGGCCGTTCTCTCCCATATATTCACGGCGAGTTCTATTTCTTCGTGAACACGGATATGGAGCCAGGGCAGTACAACATGGGGAGCCTTCCTGAGGAGAACGTTGTCAGTCATCCGCCGATCACGATCTTCGCCCCAGTAACCATCCTCTAGTCGCGATATTTTCACTCCCTATAGTGAAACTACTTAAGGAGATCGCTATGCAAAGACACGCGCATATGGTAGACCTTCTTCGCCCTGGACTGTCATTCGATAGTGAATTGAGAAACTTCAACGCTAAGCAAGAGCTTACGGAAGAAGACTTCGACATGATCATCGAGAAAGCCGAACAGATCAAGAACGCCGCCAAAGAAGCGAAAAAGCAGAAGTACGGAAAGTAGATTTCAAAAAGGGAAGCCTAAACATCGGCTTTCTTTTTTCGCGATATTTTCACTCCCTATAGTGAAAGGTAACCCTACCAAGAAAGGATTACTCCATGGAAAAGTTTCTGGAGAATCTCAAGCGCCAAGCAGAAGAGAACCCCATCATCGCTCTCGGTGTCGCAGCAGCAGTGCTCACCGGCGCCGCGAAGATCATGAACTCGATGGCCTGGTCGCGCGAGGTCTCACGCCGTTCCATGAAGGATGCTCGTCGGTAATACCCTTCGAAAAGGGAGTCGAAATACTGACTCTCTTTTTTTGTTCGCGAAAAAAACATAGGGCATTATGAGAGAGATGTAGTCTTGTCATGCTCGACTACATCGTTGAATCGATCTTGTTATGCTCGATCGAGTCACTCTCTTTTTGTTTTCTATGCTCTGAAAGGAGCTCTTATGTTCGATCGTATCAAAGGTCATTTCCGCGAGAACAAGAAGTATTATCTCGTGGGTACGGGCGGCGTTATTCTCGGCGCGATCACGGTTGTCGGGACATTCTATGGTATGGGTGGAAGCATCCAGATCGTGGACGCATACAAGCTTCAGATCAACTCTCCGACTACCAACAACGTCTGGCAAGTCATCGAAGTGTTTCGTAAGGGTCCGCCGAGTTGGGTTGTTCGTAACAAGACAACGGGTGAGCTTTTCTTGTCACAAGCGCAAGCAGCTGCAGCTAATGGCATCGATCCAGTTCACATGTCCAAGCATTTGAACGGAATGCTTCCCAACGCTGGCGGTGAAGTGTACGAGCGCGTGGCGCTGGCCGCTGCATAGTTCACGAAGAAAGAGGGTCCAACACGGATTCTCTTTTTTTCGCGTGGAAAACAGGGGGTATAGTGAAACTACTAAGAAGGAGTTTGCATGAACCCCGCTATGGTTCGATTCATCGTCATGACCGCCGTGACCGTTGGAATGAAGATCCATGCACAAAGAAAGTCTCGTAAGGTCAACAACACCAACGAGGTTGCTGCGTACATGGTCGGCATGATCAACGACGGCAAGGTCGAGATCGATGAATTCGACAAGATCGCACTCGCGCAACTCGGAATCACGGTAGAAACAGAAGAGGAAGCCTAACAGGGCTTCTTCTTTTTCGCGAGAAAAACAGGGTGTATAATGAAACCTAAATCTATCAAGGAGAGCAATCATGTTGAAGAAGATTCGTAGGATCCGTCGTCAAGAGCGCGTCTGGGATATTCTGAAGAACCACAATCCAGAACTCACCAGAGAGCGCTTCGACGAGGCCTACAACGAAGTCAACTATCTGCTGTACCGCAAGTAGCAGGTTTAAAGAGATTCCAAACACGGACTCTCTTTTTTTCGCGCGTAAAACATGTAGTATAATAGAAAATAATCAAGTATATTACTTGTTCCCACCTATTAAAATAAATGGGACAATAGTAATGAACGATACGTTTAGACGAGATCTTAATATTAGGCTCTAGGATCTCTTCATCTTTTTTTGTTCGCGAAAAAAACAGGGCATATAGTGAAAGGTAAACAACTTATGAAGGAGACAAAATGCTCAACCCGATCAAGCAGATCAAGAAGGTCAAGAACAACTACGACCAGAAGATCCGGCTTCAGACGATCGAGCACCTGTCCGCCAACGGACTGTTGAACCCGACAAAGGTTGTGGCCTAACAAGCCGCAACTTTTTTTCGTTTTGTGAATCTAGTCGCCGATCACTCCGATCAAAAAACTCTATGGAACGACAAACCTTGACGGTGCGCACTTGTCAAGGACAAATCGTTCGCCCTTGCGCAGGGGAAATGAGTCGGCGTCCACGGGAGAACACGGCCCGGGACAAGGTCGGACCGGGGTGGTCGGCGAGTGGATTTACAAAAGAAGGGAAGTTGAGCGTTATTCTACGAAAGGATGGTATGCCGAATTTGTACGCTATCGAGATCACGGAAAACAGTCTCGATCTAATTACTCATCTGAATGGCGGTGAACCATCCGCAGAGCGTCTTCGTCTGAACGATTCGCAGAAGAACTACTTCATCTTCGATGCGGATTTGGACAGTCTCGTGGTTCCAAGAATCATGACTCAGCGCGAAATGGCAGGTAAGTACGACTTCTATGAAAACTCCCCCCTCATACTTCGTTTGAAGTGAGGAAGACCCGAACCACAAGAGTCTCTCTATATTCTTCCACCTATAGAAAGGATTAGTCATGGCTGAGCCAAAAGAGCCAAAGGAGTCGAAAGAGCCGAAGCGAACGATCCGCCAAAAGGTCGAGGCATTCGCAGCGGGGCAGCAGGTACAGAAGCTTCAAGCACACTGGAAGAGTCATCAGCGCGAGTACTTGATCGGTGGTGGATGTCTTGTGGTCGGATATTTGCTTCGCCGGCCGCAGGCGATCGCTCCGGTGTTCAACAACAGCATTAACAACACTCCGGTGTTCACCAATGCGATCAAGAACACTGTGAACAACGGTGGCTACATGCGCAAGATCGTGCGCTGTGTCGAGACGGATGAGATGTGGCCGTCTGTGAGCAAGGCGGCAGAAGTAGTAGGAGTTCCAATTTCTATGATGTCGCAACATCTAAACGGACACAAAGAACAAGTTCAGGGACTCCACTTCGTGATCGAAGGATTGGCTGCCGGTTAGTTCGCGAAGGAAACATGGCCTTTAATGAAAGAGAAGTCAGACCTCACCAGAGAGGACGGGTATGGCAGACCTCACCAGCGAGGACGCATACTACACCAGGCTTCTCTTTCATTTTCTCTCGCAGAGAAAACATGCCCTCTAATGAAAGAGAAGTCGCCTCGTAATTTGCTCGGGGCTCTATGGTAGACCGTAATTTGCTCGGACACATAGTACACCAGGCTTCTCTTTCACTCTTTTCTCTCGCAGAAAAAACATCCCTTATAATGGAGACTCATAGGGCGCTGCTTTGCAGTACCCCTCGATCGCGCTGCTTTGCAGTACTTTCATGGAGTCTCCATTTTTCTTTTCTCTTTTCAACTAGTAAGGATCCCATATGGACCGCGAACCGGAGAACCAAGACAAGATCAAGGCGTCGATCGAGTTTATTCGTCGTACTGGAGCAGCACAAGTCCAGATCCGATATTCCGACGATGAACATCCGATCATCTGGATGGTGGTCGCGATCTACAACGGCAAGAACCCCAGGAAGATCAAAGGTGTTGAGGTTGACGCATCGACTTCTGCAACCCGCGCTGCACTCAGACTTTGTGAGAGGCTGGCCGACGGCGGTCAATGCCTTCACTGCAAGAAGCCGATGGGCCTCGAGCCGGACATGCTCTGGCGTATGCCCTTCGATGACAAGATCTGCTGGTGGCAATACGACCCCGAGCTCAAGACGTTCAGACGAGGATGTGAATAGCAGGATGACCGAACTTCAGAAATTTCAGCTCGCCTCGGCTATTTTGATCGCCGATTTGGGTCTCATTCTGTATAAGTATCACAAGCTCCAAAAGGCGCACAAACGCCAGGGTGACAAGGCTCAAAAGATCATCTCGTATCTCTGCGAAGTCATGATTCGAGAAGGTGTTGCTCCTGAAGAGTTCGACCTGATCGCTCTAAAGGAACTGGGGTTGAACATGACCGTCGTTCCGAACGAAGGCGAGTAAGACGCATCGACAGATATTGACCTCGCGGAGAAAACATGCATTATAATGAGGAGAGGTTCCAATTGAGGAACCCTGTCAGCTATCCATGCTGTTAACCTCGCCTATTCTTTTTTTGAGAGGAGGTATATCTATGAGCGTCATCTACATCAAAGAGAAGAAGAGCTACGGACTCTTCAAGTTCCTGTGTGACTGCACGCTGGTTCTCCTGACCGGTGGCCTGTGGCTCATCTGGATCTTCATCCGCGAGATGCGGAATCGCTAACCACGCGAACTGAAAGGGACTCATGATCCTTCAAAGCTTGGCGCCACACGCCAACAAGATGAAGTACCTCGTGAACGAGAACTCCACGACGATCCTCACCGCGATGGGGGTTGTCGGAACGGTCACAACTGCAGTCTTGACGGGTAAGGCATCGTTCAAGGCGGCAGAGGTCATCGAAGAAGCAACGGTTATTGCTAATACGGGTGGTCCAGATCAAACCAAAGATCCGGTTTACCTAACGACTAAAGAGAAGGTCAAAGCTGTCTGGCCGCTATATTTGCCGGCGGTCACATCTGGACTCGTGACGATCGCGTCGATCGTTGTGGCACATCGTGTCGATGCGAAGAAGATCGCGGCTTTGACGATGTCTTCGGCGGTTACGGAGAGAGCGTTCCAGGAGTACAAGGACAAGATCACACAGAAGCTCGGCGAGAAGAAGGCCGAGGAAGTTCGAGACGAGATCGCGCAGGATCGTGTTAACAAGAATCCCGTGGAGGGGAGCCAGGTCATCATGACTGGTGCGGGAGACGTTCTCTGCTACGACAACCTCACGGGGCGATATTTCACCAGTTCGATGGAGAAGCTTCGTGGGGCCGAGAACGACATCAACCATCAGCTTCTTCACCGATCCCATGCGAGTCTCTCCGAGTTCTTCGAGATCGTGGGGCTCGGAGCAACTACGTTCACGGACTCGGTTGGGTGGTGCATGGATCTTCCACTCAACGTGCAATACTCGACCACGATGTCCACAGATGGACGCCCTTGCATCGCGATCGACTTCGATCCCATGCCGAAGACGGGTTACGAGAGCATGTACGAGTGAATGCTTGGACAACTCGACCGAGGCGAGAACTACTTCGGTAAGCCCTGGTGGGAGAAATACCGGGGTGGATGTCAACCATGGTTTCGCGACGAATATCAAGAAGGAGAGGCTTAAATGGCTCGTAATGTGGCGCTCAAGATCGCCTTCATCATCACTTTCGCCGCCGGCGCGATTTTCTTCGGCACCAAGAAGATCCTAAAAGCAATCGAAGGACCCAACAAGGAAGGATAACTACGTGCTCAAAAAAACGGTCACGTACACAAACTTCGACGGTGATCAGGTGGTGGAGGATATTTACTTCCACCTGACTCAGGCCGAAATCGTCAAACTCGAGGTCAGTGAGCACGGTGGTCTCAGTGAATCTCTGAAACGTCTCGGCGTGACACAAGACGGTAAAGAGATCATGGCGATATTTGAGCGCATCGTCAGTTCGGCATACGGAATTCGCGAAGGTGGGCGGTTCATCAAGACCGACGAGATTCGTCAAGAGTTTCTTGCAAGCGAGGCATATTCGGCATTTTTCATGGAGCTCATCTTCAGCACAGAAGCTCAGATCGAGTTTGTGCGTGGAGTCGTGCCTGGAGAAGTAACCGAAGACGCAATTCGCCAGGCTGGACTCGTAACAGCAGAAAAGAAGGAAGAAGAACCAACGCTCAGGGAGGTGCCAAAGCCAGAGCCACGTCATATTTCGCGGGAAGAGTTTCTCAAGACGCCCGCGGAAGAGTTGGAAGAGCTTGGACGTCAGCTCGGAGCCGGCGAGGTCGTGATCGATGAGTAGTCGCGAGTAAAACTCGCCCTATAATGGAATGTTAACTCTAATTTAGGAGAGAGATGAACCCTTTCTCTATCGCTAAGTCGGTCATCAGTGTCGGCGCCCTCATCGGCGTCGGTAAGGTGATCAACGATGTGATCGCGAACAACACGAACGTTGTGACCAAAGCCGATGCGCTGAAGGTTGCCACGGGAAGCCTGTTGATTAGCGGTCTCGTCGTCGACACCGCAACCGAACGCATGCACGGACGCGTCGATCAGCTGCAGAACTGGCTCGAGAAGAAGAAGGAAGAGAAGAACTCCAAAACAACGGAGAACACTCCACCACCCGCCGAAGAGGCGTAAAAACTGAAAGCTAGAAACCTGAAACATGGTCTCTAGCTTTTTTCCTTTCCGAAGATAGGACATACATGCATCCGGAAGAATTCCCTCCGAACAGCGATGAGAGCAAGCGGGCTGGCCCTAGAGGTGAGCCGAAGGTAGATCCCGTCGTTACAGGCGGGGCTAAGAGGAGAAGAAAGTCTCTTCGGAGGCAGTTCAAGGAGACATTCGTCGCCGGAGACGCAAAGAGTGCCGGCTACTGGGTGATATTCGAGGTTCTTCTCCCTGGTGCGAGAGAGGTCGTCGCCGAATCGATCACTCAAGGTGTTGAAAGAATCATATTCGGCAGTAGTAAGCGAAGAAGCGGTTCGTTGTATCCCCCGCAGACAGGTCCTGCAGGGAACATCATGTACAACCAGATTTCACAGGGGCTTGGGAGTCGTTTCTTGCCTAGGACTCCTGGTGGGATGCCTGGACCAGAGCGCGTAATGAGTCGTCAAGCACGCGCTGCTCACAACTTCGACGAAATCGTTCTGACGTTGCGATCCGATGCCGAACAGACCATCGACCAACTCATGAACATCGTGGCTCGTTACGGACAAGCATCCGTCGCGAATCTCTACGAGCTCGTTTCGTTCGAGGCTTCTCATGTCGATCACAAGTGGGGATGGACGGATCTGACAGGTGCCGGCGTGACGAAAGTCCGTGACGGATATTTGCTCGATCTACCCTCTCCTCACCCACTCTAGATCATGACAGTCAAAACCGTTGATCTCATTGAGTTTGCTGGACGAGTAGAAAGAGTGTGCGACTTTTTTCTTTCTCGTGTCGACAAAGACGGGTCAGACGACGTCAAAGTTCTAGAACAACTGAAAGAAACAGCCGCAGATCTGGCGACCGGAACCGCCGTGCTTGACTCCGCACAAGGTTCTCTCACGGGTCTATTCGAATACATGAGCGGAAATTAGGAGGCACGATGAGATTCCTTCCCGATGCGATTGGAAAAGTGATCACTTCTCCACTCGCACAGAAGAATTCCCCCGAAGTTCTTCTTGTTGCGGGGGCCGTCAGCATGGTGGGGAGCACCGTTCTGGCGTGTCGAGCCACACTCAAGATGGACGAGGTCTTGGGAAAGGCCAAGCACGATATTTCGAAGGCGCATCAGGCCTTCGAGGTCGCGAAAGACATGGAGGACACCGAGTACACCGAGCAGGATCGGCAACGTGACATCGCGATCATCTACTACAGGTCCACGGTCGCGACACTCAGGCTCTACGCACCGTCAATCCTTGCGGGCGCTTTCGGTCTTGCTCTGATCGCAACGTCGAATCGCATTCACGTACAGCGAGCAGCAGCTCTGTCCGCGGCGTACACGGCTCTCGACAGGGGATTCAAGGAGTACAGAGCGCGTGTCGTCGAAAAGTACGGTGAAGACGAAGATCGACGTCTTCGTTATGGATCGGAGAAGGTCGAGATCGTCAACCCGGAGACGGGTCGCAAGAAGACCGTCGAGCGTGTGGGTCCGAACGGAGAATCCATCTACGCCAAGTTCTTCGACGAGGCATGTCGACCGTTCAGCAAGGATCCCGAACTCAACATGTTCTTCATTCAGTCGCAGCAGAATTGGGCGAACGACACACTTCGATCTCGCGGGCACGTGTTTCTAAACGAGGTCTACGACATGCTCGATATTCCTCGAACCAAAGCTGGTCAGGTGGTCGGATGGCTCTGGCGTCCGAACGATCCGACTCACACGGGTGACAACTTCATCGACTTCGGCGTTTTTCGTGGTGATACGCAGGTTGTTCGCGACTTTGTGAACGGTCGTGAAGGTGCAATCCTGCTCGATTTCAACGTCGACGGTCCAATCTACGACAAGATCTAGGAGCCCTGATGGCAACTGAAGTGATCGCAGAGGAAATTGCCACCAATCTCGAAGAGGTGGCTGAAGTGACACGCAAGATCGGTAGCGCTGCCGGGTTCGGATATTTCGGTGTCGGTCTGATCATCGGCGCAGGTATCGGGTTCTACTACGGGCACAAGTACCTGAAGGAGAAGCTTCGCGCGGAAGCATTCGAGGAGAGCAAGGCTGAGGTCGAGCAGATCCGAGAGGCATATTCTGCTCGCGCTGTTGTGCAGGAGAAACCTGGAACGCCGGAGGAGATCGTCAAGGGGCAGGGATACGCTCACGCAGGCTCACCTGGAGCAGAGAACGCGAGTTCTGACACAACGGTGACTCGACTCAAGCCTCCGGTTCCCGTTCAGGAGCCCATCCAATACCACAGGGCTCCTCCACCTCCGGAGCCCACGAAGCCTGTCCATGACCCGCAATGGAACTTCGAGGAGGAGCTCGCCAAGAGAATTCCAGGCGAGCCTCACGTGATCCATGAAGATGAGTACCACGAAACGGAAGATGGTCTTCCTCGTCCGGGATGGACGCAAACCGCGATGACGTACTACGCTCGTGACGACGTTCTGACGAACGAGGACGGAGAAGTAGTTCCGAACGCGGAAGAGGTCATCGGGAATTACAATCTCCGCTTCGGTGTGGGATCAACCGATCCGGACCTCGTGTTCATCCGGAATCCAGAGCGAATGCTCGAGATGGAGGTCACTCGGGTCGACAAGTCCTACGAAGAGTACGTCCTTGGATTCGACTCTCATGAAGAGGGTTGATTACCAATACTTTGCTTGGCTCACTTCACAAATTCGAACGCCTCCGCGTCGACGGACTTACAACGAGTTGTTCGATAGACTCCATGCGACGGAGTTTGTGTGTATGCCTTCGGTCCAGCACGACGAGAATCGGATCGCAGACGCTCGATATTTGCGTGAAGAGTTTTCCGAAGGCGCAGCATTCACACCGAGCATGGAGGCCGTCTCTGTCCTCGAAGTTCTGATCGGGCTTAGCAGAAGATTGGAGTTCTTGACAAGTTGGCCTGCAGATACGTGGGCTTGGAAGCTCCTCAAGAATCTTCATCTCCACAGCATGTACGATCCGCTGACACATCGCAAAGCGGATATTCTCGACCAGACGATCGCGAGCTTGATCTGGAGAACGTACGAGCCGAACGGGCAGGGAGGGCTCTTTCCTCTAAAACACCCCGAAGAAGATCAACGACGGATCGAAATCTGGTACCAAATGAATGCTTACGTAATCGAGATGAATGCTCTAGGGGGGATGTGATGGATTTCTATCAGATCCGAACTAGAGAGACGAAGGCAGGATGGGAAGTATATCCTGACTTCATAGTCGGTCGTTCTAGGGATCTGATGGTACAAGGTCGAACCTTCTACGCTATCTGGGATGAAGCTCGGGGATTCTGGTCACGCGATGAATATGACGTGCAACGACTTGTAGATGAAGAGCTGGACGCCGAAGCTGCAAGGTTGCACGCTGAGACAGGACTCATATTCACCGTAAAGTCCATGCGCTCGTTTCAAAGTCAGTCGTGGGCGCATTTCCGAAAATTCCTGGCACACATCAGCGACAGCAGTCGTCCTCTTGACTCCTCGCTCACGTTTCTAAACTCTGAAGTAAAGAGAACCGATTACGTGAGCAAGACTTTGTCTTACCCGCTTGAAGAGGGCGATATTTCGGCTTGGAATGAGCTAGTCGGCACGCTATATTCCATTGAGGAGAGAGCCAAGATCGAGTGGGCTATCGGATCCATCGTGGCGGGAGATTCGAAGAAACTGCAGAAGTTCTTCGTATTCTATGGACCTGCTGGATCCGGTAAGTCTACTATCCTCAATATCATAGAGAAACTGTTCGAAGGTTACACCACGACCTTTGACGGGAAAGCCCTAGGTCGATCCGACGGAAATTTCTCAACCGAAGCGTTTCGGAACAACCCCTTGGTTGCGATTCAGCACGATGCTGATCTTTCCAAAATCGACGACAACACTCGGCTGAATTCCATCGTCTCACACGAACAGATGACGATGAACGAGAAGTATAAGCCGAGTTACACAGCACGTTCGAACGCACTTCTCTTTCTTGGGTCGAACCAGCCAGTCAAGATCACAGATGCCAAATCGGGAATAATTCGCAGACTCATCGATATTCACCCTACAGGCGTAAGAATCCCGGTTCGACATTACACGACCTTGATGAGTCAGATCGACTTTGAGTTGGGATCAATCGCGACTCATTGCCTCAAGGTATATTTGGAGATGGGTAAGAACGCTTACAACGGCTACCGTCCCCTAGAGATGATGTTGCAAACCGACGTCTTCTTCAATTTCATCGAGGCATATTACGACGTGCTCAAGAAGCAGGACTACATCACCTTGAAACAGGCCTACGGCTTGTACAAGGAGTTCTGTTCCGAGAATGGAATCGAACCTCGTGCGCAGTATAAGATACGCGAAGAGCTGAGAAACTACTACGATGAGTTCAAGGACCGTGCTGAAGTTAACGGCGAAAGATTCCGTAGCGTATATTTCGGCTTCAACGCAGAGAAGTTCAAGTTCCCGAAAGACATAGGCGAAGAACTTCCAGCGTTCTCGCTTGTTATGGAGGAAACAGAGTCACTGCTGGACGCCTTGTTTGCGGACCAACCGGCCCAGTTGGCGAGCAAAGACGAAACTCCTCTGAAAGCCTGGGCGAATGTTACGACGACACTTTCAGATATTGCTACAAACAAGGTTCACTTCGTAAAGGTCCCAGAAAATCACATCGTGATTGACTTCGATCTTCACGGAGGTAACGGTATATCCGCGCTCGAACGTAATCTTGAGGCAGCGAGTCGGTGGCCACCGACATACGCCGAGCTCAGTAAGTCGGGTACTGGAGTACATCTCCATTACGTGTATCCTGGTGACACATCGGAGTTGGCTACCGTATATTCTGAAGGAATCGAGATCAAGGTCTATACGGGAGACTCATCTCTGAGACGACGTGTTACGCTGTGTAATTCCATTCCTGTTTCGGGCATAAGCAGTGGGCTTCCGCTCAAACAGAAGAAGGAGAAGATGCTTAAGGCTAAGACGGTTACTAGTGAGAAGGGTCTCCGAGAACTAATTGAGCGGAACCTCAAGAAGGAGATCCATCCGGGAACCAAGCCGTCTATCGACTTCATTGCTCATATTCTCGAAGAAGCCTACGAGGATGGGCTGCAGTACGACGTGACGGACATGCGAACACGGATATTGGCGTTCGCAAACAACAGTACGAATCAAGCGACAACGTGCTTGAAGACGGTTCAAACGATGAAGTTCAAGTCCGAACACGATCTTGAAGGAGATCCGGACATATCTGTCGAAGTGAGCGATCCACGAATGGTCATATTCGACATCGAGGTCTATCCAAATTTGTTCGTTGTCTGTTGGAAGTTCAAAGGCGACGACACAGTTGTTCGTATGATCAATCCTTCGCGCGAGGAAATTGAGAATCTATGCAAGACGAAGTTGGTCGGTTTCTACAATCGACGCTTCGACAACCATATTCTCTACGCTGCGATGCTAGGTTACACGGTCGAACAACTGTACAAGCTGACCCGAAAGATTGTCATCGATGGTAACCGTAACGCATTTTTCGCTCAGGCGTACAACCTGTCGTACACCGACGTGTGGGATTTCAGTTCGGTCAAACAGAGTCTCAAGAAGTTCGAGATCGATCTAGGAATCCATCACATGGAGTTGGATCTACCTCTTGATCAACCCGTCGACGAAAGTGATTGGGCGCGAGTAGTGGAATATTGTGTCAACGATGTTCGAGCCACTGAGGCGGTGCTCGAAGATCGCTGGGAAGATTTCGTAGCACGGCAAATCCTCGCAGAACTTAGCGGATTGACCGTGAACGACACTACTCAGAGACATACCGCTCAGATCATATTCGGGAAAGAGAAGAACCCGCAGAAGTACTTCGTGTACACAAATCTCGCAGAGGAGTTCGATGGATATTCGTTTGATTCAGGCGTCAGTCACTACCGTGGAGAATGCCCCGGTGAAGGTGGTTACGTATACGCTGAACCTGGGTGTTATTCCAACGTTGCTCTTTTGGATGTCGCTTCGATGCACCCGACCTCGATTGAGATACTCGATCTCTTCGGCCCGTACACGGCCAACTTCTCGGCCCTAAAAGAGGCGCGTCTAGCGATCAAGAGGGGCGATTACGAGAGTGCACGGAAGATGATGGACGGTCGACTTGCTCCATATCTTGAGCATGAAGATGGAGCGGACAAGCTGGCATACGCTCTTAAGATCGTCATCAACATCGTGTACGGGTTGACGTCGGCGAAGTTCCCGAACCCGTTCATGGATCCACGAAACAAGGACAACATCGTCGCCAAGCGTGGTGCTCTGTTCATGATCGACTTGAAACATGCTCTTCAAGAGCGTGGACAGCAGGTCATCCACATCAAGACCGACTCGGTGAAACTTCCGGGCGTAACACAAGAAACCATCGATTTCGTAATCGAGTTCGGAAAGAAATACGGTTACGACTTCGAGCACGAGATCACGTACGACAAGCTCTGTCTCGTGAACGATGCGGTCTACGTCGCAGTCAAGGACGGAAAATGGACCGCCGTAGGCTCTCAGTTCCAACACCCGTATGTATTCAAATCTCTGTTCTCTGAAGAAGATCTCACGTTTGATGATTTCTGTGAAAGCAGAAGTGTGCTTCAGGGGACAATGTACCTCTCAAAGGAGGAAGATCATGAGAATCGCGAGACTCTCGATCATCGTCGGATGCGTCACCTTGGTCGGACTGGCCGATTTGTTCCAGTCCTACAAGGCGGCGGCACTCTCTACCGTGTCAAAGACGACAAGTACTATGCCGTAACAGGAACAAAGGGGCATCTCTGGATCGAAGCTGAGATTGCCAAGACCTGGCCTGATCTCCAAATCGACATGTCATATTTCGTTAAGTTGAGGGATGAGGCTATCGCAACAATCGAGAAGTTCATTCCGTTTACGGAACTCATCACACTCGTTCCTCCGTTCTAAGGAGCATAGATGGCACAAGGTGACGGTACTGTTGTGATCGAAGGTGCACGAATCCTTTATCGCAACTTCAAGGGCGAGAAGAGACAGTACAACAACCCCGGAGATCGAAACTTCTGCGTCGTTCTCGATGAGGATACGGCCGCTGCGATGGCCGCAGATGGGTGGAAGATCAGACGAAGGAAGCCAAGGGACGAGGAGGATGTCGATCGGCCACCATTTCTGCAGGTGAAGATCAACTTCGACAGTTGGAAGCCTCCTCGAATCGTTCTGGTCACCAGTGGAGGACGGGTGAACCTTGACGAAGCTCAAGTCGAGATGCTCGATTGGGCCGATATTCTCAACGTCGACCTGATCGTACGTCCGTTCGCATGGGAAAGAGAGCAGGACGGTACTAGCGGGATCACCGCATATCTTCAGAGCATGTTCGTCGTGATCGAAGAGGATCCTCTGGAGATGAAGTACAGCGAAGTTCCTCAGCGATAATGGTGGAGGCCGCCATAATCCGAGAACCTGACGACCTAATCGCAGACACTCGGATATCTATCGGAACACCCAAAGGTAAGGACGACTTCTATTTCGTGTTTCGAGGAGATCCAGAAAAGGTCGTTGAGTTGCTCGAACGTGTTCTACCGGTGGTACAGGCTGCGCTACCTGCCGGACTGTACGAGGATACGCGATGATCGAAGCCGCCTTCCTCGTTGTCGTCGTCGCAATCTTGGTACTGATTAGTGTAGCCTTCGGCTACTTCCTAGGTGCTCATCGTAACCCTCCTAACGAATAGGAACCTATGGAAACCACCAGTATTACCCAGAAGTACGTCAGAAAGCCGCTATACGTCGATGCGGTGCAAGTCACGGAAGAGAACTTCGGCGACATCGCACGTTGGTGCTTCGGAGAAGTAGGCAATATCGACGAAAGTCCCGTCGATAGGTCGAAAGACTATGAGCCTACTAAGCAGTATATCCATGTGCGCGTCCACAACCCGAAGAACCCACGTCAGACGAAGGCGTTCGTGGGGGATTGGATCCTCTACACAGAACGTGGGTACAAGGTGTACACGACAAAGGCGTTCCAAGCCAACTTCACGAAGGTGGACGACGAATCTTCCGACTAGGAGACGACGAAAGGGGGTGATTGATATTCCGAACATGGAGGGGGAGAACACCATGACCGAGATCATGAGGTTCTTCGACAGCACCCCCGGACGTCCCTTGAAGGAGGGTGAGTTCGCGGCGTTCTGGAAGTCCCTCAGCAGTGAGGAGAAGGACGAGTTCCGGAAGGCGCGACTCAGGAAGTAGCAGGTACCACCCTTGTTTTACCTCACGGAGCGGGGCAGAACTTTCCTCCTGTCGACGAAAGCAAGTTAGGCGAACGTGAGAGGGCATGGTAGTTGGTAAACTTAATACCCGCTAGAACGCTGAACAACTACGCGATGTCCACCCCTATATCCGAAAGGATTCCTATGAGTGAAGAACCATACGAAGAGACGATCTTCGAGTTTGCTGATGGGCTGTGGTGGAGCATCGAAGAAGACCCCAGCGACATAGGATACGAGTACGAAGTCCCTTTCACCAAAGACCCTGCAAAGATGTGGACTCGAATTGACCACTTGAAAAGACATGGATGGAAAGTCAAGAATCCTCCTGAAAGCTCCGACAGGATCGTTCTCTTCAAAGGAACACCCCCTGTAAGCGATCAAGGAGACGTGTCGTGAAGTTGCGCGTGTTCATCACAGTTCTGGTAAGCGCTGCAATGCTGGCGCTCGCCGTTGACGCCCAAGCAAAGGGTGAGTTCAATCGAGAAGTACCGAAGTGGTGGATCCCCAGTGCACTCTGTGTGCACAAGTACGAAGGCTCGTGGCAAGATCCGGGGCATCCCTACTACGGCGGCATGCAGATGGACTGGACATTCATGAGCCACTACGGTGGCTGGTCCCTTCGCCATCTCGGAACAGCCGATCACTGGCCGATCAGAACACAGCTACTTGTCGCGTATCGCGGCTGGAAAGTCCAGGGCTGGGGTGCATGGCCCAACACGTCACGGATGTGCGGACTTAGATAGAAGAACTGACGCAGGAGGAGTCGTGAAACAAGTCCCTATTCTTCCTCTTAGCACCACTCAGCGTCTGAACGAGAAGTACAACGAAGGATTTCGACATGGAGTCATCATTGGAGTAATCATATCCATCATCGTCGGAATCATCCTCAACTTCGTATGGACAATCGTCCTCTAGGAGGTTTCACATGCCAGTTCGGAAGAGTAAGGGCGGATACAAGTATGGTACGACCGGAAAGGTCTACCACGGAAAAGGCGCAAAGGGGAGAGCAGCAAAGCAGGGGAGGGCAATCAAGGCGAACCAGAACAAAAAGTAGACAAGCTCCCCCGGAAGGAGCCGCCTTCCAATGGGGGTAGAGCCGAAGGGGGTAGGGGGTGGAGAGTCCTCTGTCAAAGGGACCATTTCCTACCTCCAACGGCTAAATTATGTGAGAGGAGGTCAAGATGGTTATTCGTATTCACTACTTCTCCGCAGTTGTCGGCGCAGTCGCAGGGGCGCTCCTCGCCAGGAAGTACTGGAAGTAACTCTTCTACAAGTCGCCTCGTACCCTATAACTTCATATCTTCAAGGAGAGTAAATGGCAGACGAAGTCACCAACATCAACGAGATCAAGCAGACGAGCGACGGAAGTGTCAAGATCACGGTCGAGACGTACAACGATCTGCTCAAGAAGGCCAACCGGCCCACGGAAGTCATCGTCAACAAGACCGAGGTCATCAAGACGGCAGCGATCCTCGCTCAGGAGTGCCGGCTATGGGGCGGAGGTCTCATGGCACTGGGTGCATCCATGTTCGTCGTCGGCGCGGTCATCTACAAGCACGGTCGCGTGTAGCGAGTAAGACTTAAAGTTTCCGTCCCAACTTTAACCTGCTGTCTACGGGAATCCGCAATAAAACGTCGGTAAGGTTGGGAATCCGGCGTTGCTATACTAGTCGCGAATAAAACATGGGGTATAGTGAGAAGAAAGAGTCAACGTACCGACTCGCTTCTCATTTTTTCTTTCGCCTTGAAGGAGACCCTATGGAATACAAAGATCAAAGCGACTGTCAGAACTGCGGAAAGCGAGTGTACTACGGAATCAAGCAGTTCAAGAACGGACGGACCGAAGGTACAAGAGAGTGGCGTCATGTTGATACAGGCAACATGAAGTGTGTCGGTGTTATTCCGCGTGCCACTCCTGATGACACGACGTGGATGCGCGTTCATGATCGTGAAGTTGCCCGGGGTAAGAAGCTATATCCTTGGGTCTACAAGAACGTACCGAGTACTTTCTGATGGGAACGCCCATCTCTGAACTCGGTGTCTGCGTACCTCGCTATGACGACTTGACCGGATTCATGGTCTGTGCGTTTACGTGGGATACCCCAGGATTTCTTCTTGGTATGCCGATCAACCGGCACCATATTTGTGGTCTCGACGAGGGACACGAAGGAGATCACAAAACTAGTAAGGGTGATACCAAGGAACAAGAGTGATGTACAAAGATGCAGCTGGATGGTGAAATGCAGCGGCACCATCCGTCAGGGTTAATACGTCTGGATTCCTCGTGGCGGCTACTACAGCGGGCCAGGATCGCTTTGACGGGCGTTACCGAGAGGTATGAAGGGCGTGATTAACTCGGTGGCTGGCAACAACATCGTAAACGTGGTTGTTTCGATCGACGCGTCCGATGAGATAGCCGTCCGGCTGCATCTCTGTGCATCACTTTAGGAGGGAGCGTTTGGGAATCGACAACATCGATATCTTGAAAGAGGACTTTGGCGAGTCAAAGCAATCCACGAGGCGTCCTGAACGCTTGAGGGATAAAAACGTCGCGCGGTCCGGTGTAGACCGGATAGCTCGCCAAACTAAGGAAGCGAGAGATTCCTCGGATGCTGTCCACCGCTGTGACTCCCTTCCCGGCGGTGTGACGGGGCAGAACGTCCGAGGATAGGGTGGGGGCGTTTTAGACACCGCATCTAGGCGTCCCCATCCGCCTTGCTTCCAAAAACTAGAGAGGGGAATCCCGCTTGGCGGCCGGAGATAGGACATGACCAGTGCGATCCGGATTGCAGCTAGACAAGTCGGATCTTGCCGCGTGGACGCCTTGGACCGAGGACCGAGGAACGCGCACCTGGTACGGGTGTCCTACTAGCTTCCCCTCTCTAGATGAATCTTGTGAGGGACTAGGGGGTAACGATCTCCTAGTCCTTCGCCGGCCATACACGTCTTCTATTTTTTTGAAAGGGATATTGCGCATGAGTGATGTTTGGTACCTATCTTCTACTCACTGTTGTCGGGCGATTCGACTTATGGAGAGATGGATAGAAGAAGGATGGGTTCCCGACGAGCATGGCTCACCTAATCTTCTAGAGATGTGGAGTGAAGCTCTAGAAGTAACTCTAGACGAAAACGAGATGTCTCCGATCGGGCCAGATCCCTATCGTGTTGTTCAATTTCTAAGGACACTACAACTACGTGAAAGAAGCGAGAGATGAGCGATAGGCCGGTCATTCTTCGTAGCAGGATCGTAACAGAACCTGTAGAAGTGCCCGAGGGACATCTTATTTGTTCAAAGTGTAAGGGTCATGGTCTAATTTCCAAGTATGACCAAGGAGTCAAATCAATGGCCTACGATCCTGAGTTGGATGCAAAGTCACCATGTCAAATCTGTAAGGGGCAAGGGTATGTCCCAAGAAATTGAGGAGAACGTTGCTAGACCTCAGACCACATCAAGAAGCCGCTCTAAAGCAGCTCGATAACGGAAACATCCTGTGGGGTGGAGTTGGCTCTGGTAAGTCGCGTGTGGCTGTGGCCTATTACAAACGCGAGCACAAAGAGCGAGACGTCTTCGTCATCACCACAGCGAAGAAGAGAGACAGCATCGATTGGCAAACCGACTTCGCTCGTATCGGTGTCGGTAACGCTCCGAACGCCACTGTTCATGGAGTTCTCACTGTTGACAGCTGGAACAACATCGAGAAGTACACGGGCGTTCATGGTGCTTTCTTCATCTTCGACGAACAACGGCTGGTGGGTAGTGGAAAGTGGGTAAGGTCGTTTCTCAAGATTGCTCGTCAGAACTACTGGATCATGTTGTCCGCTACCCCAGGAGACACATGGCTCGACTATATCCCAGTTTTCATCGCCAACGGGTTCTACGCTAACAGGACTCAATTCAAACTCGAGCACGTGCGCTATGCGCCCCACACAAAGTTTCCCAAGGTCATCGGCTATATCGGTGAAAGGCGTCTGAACAAGATAAGAGACAGTATTCTCGTTCATATGCGGTACTCCAGCGAGACGATCAAACACTACGTGACGTTGGCTGTGGAGCACAACGAGGAGCTCGTTCAGCATGTACTCAAGAATCGCTGGCATATCTATGAGAATCGTCCCATCAAAGATATCGCAGAGCTCTTCGGAGTGATGCGTAGAGTGGTCAATAGTGACCCATCGAGATCGAAGAAGATCGAGGGATTGCTCGGGCGTCATCCGAAGATGGTGATCTTCTACAATTTCAACTACGAACTCGACATTTTGAGGCGTCTGAACGCGGATGTCGAGACCGCAGAATGGAATGGTTGGAAGCACGAACTTCTGCCCACTTCTGAAAACTGGCTTTATTTTGTGCAGTACGTAGCGGGGTCTGAGGGGTGGAATTGCACTACCACAGATACCTCACTTTTCTACTCATATACGTACTCATATAAGATGTGGCATCAGGCTCATGGCAGAATTGACCGGATGGACACGCCTTTTACGGATCTGAATTATTTCGAGCTCCGGTCCAAAAGTGGCGTGGATAGGGCGATTCGAAGGTCTCTAGTCGCCAAAGAGAATTTTCAACCCTCAAAATTCGACGTTTCTTCTCTAGCCCACTTTTAGTTCAAAAACTCTTCTGTACGCGCGAACCTAATAAGCGAAAAGGATATACAGATATTAGGGTAAGCGTATAGAAAGTTTTTTGCGAGGAAAAGTGGGCGTGACCGACCTACAAGGAGGACGCATAAAAACTGCCCACAAGGCCGCGCCTTTGCCCAAGGCCTCTAAAGATTTCAGAGGATGGAGTATGACAGAAGAAGTGTGGCTTCCGATACCTGATTTTCCAGGGTACAGCGTCAGTAATCTCGGTCGGATCCATTCAGATCGGTTCGATCGCAATCTGTCACTGTCTCTCACGCAGTATGGCCTAGTTCAAGTCGGAATGATGAGGGATGGGAAACGATGGCATCGATCTCTCCCTCTCCTAGTTGCGAAGGCCTTCGTGCCTGAGGTTGATGGACCTTTCGATACTCCTATCAACATGAATGGAGACCGAGAGGATAATCGAGCAGCAAATCTCACATGGCGGCCTAGGTGGTTTGCGATTCGCTACCATCAACAGTTCCGTAATCCATATCGTTCACGCATTGATCGCCCTATCGTGGATCTCCATACAGGAGAAGTGAGTCACGACTCACTAGCTTGTGCAATTCGTTATGGTCTTCTCGAGCAAGATCTAGTCGAATCGATCATCGCTCGAACCTATGTCTGGCCTACCTACCAACAGTTTGGAGTTGCTGATGTCTGAGCTGAAGAAAGGTGACATTGTCGAAGATCCTGATGGAACGAAGTGGTATGTTCACTCAATCGTCACACTAAACGGAAAGCCAAAACCTCAGAAAATTCGAGTTGGTTCCATGGCCGCCAAGTTGTTGGGTTACGAATCCGCAGAACAAACATCGGGGGGTTAGATATATGCCTAATGAGACAGTGAAACCGTATAGAGATCCTGTTCCTGGACGTGGATCGATTGAACTTCGTCGTACAGCAGCCGGCGTCTATTCGTGGGTGATTACGATCTGGACGGATGCGATTGTGACCGATGGTCATCTGATTGGTATGGTGGATTCAGTGGAACGAGTCGATCAAGAATTGAAGAAAAGGTATCCAGAATCAACCTCAGAAGGAAAGAAGTAGAACAGATATTTGGGTGTAAGTAATTCGCGGTATATTATGGAAGGGCATAGGATAAGTCACTTTCTTTTTCGTTTATTTCATCGCGAAGGGCGAAAGGAGGTTTCGTGGCTACCCAAACTATTGACATGCAGCCTCAAGTTCTGAATCTTCAGTTGTACTCTGGAGACGGATTTTCTTTCCGAATGGTGTGCAAGAACGCGGCAGGAGACTCCATTGACATGGGAGGCACAGTCAAAGCTCAGATTCGTAAAGACAGAACTACTCCCGAAAATCCTCCTATTCAAGAATTTACGGTTGGTATGACTGATGCCTTCCAAGGGATCATTGTCCTATCGATCACTGGTGCGCAAACTCAAGCTCTGACCGATGAACCGGTTGGCGATGGTTTGAAGTTCTCTGGGGTCTGGGACGTCGAATGGGAGCCGGCTGAATCTGAACCGAGAACGATCTGTCAAGGTATAGTCGAGTGTGTCGCTGATGTCACTCGATGACGACGTCTTCGTTGAAGTAGAGTACGACGAAATCGTAATCGCCGTCTCTCCGGTCGCAGAAGTTCCAGTCGGGAAAATTCCCGATGTAGTAATTTTGGCCTCTGGAAATATTGGCCCACCCGGCCCTCCTGGGCCGGCGGGTGGTCCTATGGGACCTCAAGGTCCAAAAGGTGATGTTGGATATACAGGGCCTCCTGGCCCACAGGGCCCACAAGGTGTTCAAGGCCCTACTGGAAATACGGGAGGTACAGGTCCTACCGGTTCCGCGGGACCAGGTGTTGCCCCCGGAGGTACTACCGGACAAAGGCTCGTTAAGAAAACCGATGCCGACTACGATACTCAATGGACTAATGCTCCGCCTGGAGCAGATGTTCAAAAATTCCTTGCTAATGGTAGTTGGGTAAAGCCTGCCGGAGCTACTGTCGTTCACTTCATTCTTGTTGGTGGGGGAGGCGGCGGAGGTGGAGGTCGTTGCCGAGCTAGTACAACAGTTGTAGGTGATGGAGGCGGCGGCGGAGGTGGCGGCTGTCGTCAAGAAAAAATGATGCTCGCTGCTGATCTACCAGCAACACTAGATATCACCGTAG